>ENA-OYZH01000010-OYZH01000010.1-human-gut-metagenome-genome-assembly--contig:-NODE-10-length-127082-cov-18.483692_pt1 | contig 127082 bp, 108 predicted proteins | sample MGYA00244072_ERZ653468 | MGnify/ENA primary metagenome ERZ653468 (study PRJEB26926, sample SAMN06165161) | human gut metagenome | biome: ENVO:00009003; feature: ENVO:2100002; material: ENVO:00002003...
GAAGCACCTCGTCTGCTTTCCGTACGTTATTAGCAGACCATTCCTTAGCTAATTCGGGATTCTTATACTGTAGCGAATTAAATCCCGCCAGAACTTTATCATTTCTACAATAAGGACAAGCATCGTCACCGACTTTCCTTTCACGAATAATGGCAGAATATTCACCACGGCAGGTTGGGCATACCCATTGAACACGAGACCATGAAGTAGGAAGTACCTCACTCGCTTTAAGATTATTACTATCGGACCATTCCTCGGCTAATTTAGGATTCTTATCCTGTAGCGAATTAAATCCCGCCAGAACTTTATCATTTCTACAATAAGGACAAGCATCGTCACCGACTTTCCTTTCACGAATAATGGCAGAATATTCACCACGGCAGGTTGGGCATACCCATTGAACACGAGACCATGAAGTAGGAAGTACCTCACTCGCTTTAAGATTATTACTATCGGACCATTCTTTAGCTAACTCAGGGTTTGTGTCTAGTAATGAGTTATATCCAGGCAGAAGTTTATCGTTTTGACAATAAGGGCAGGCGTCATCACCAACTTTTCTATCACGAATAGCTGCGTAGTATTTACCACGGCAGGTTGGACATACCCATTGAACACGAGAACTTGAAGTAGGAAGCACCTCACTCGCTTTCAGATCATTATTATCGGACCATTCTTTTGCTAACTCAGGGTTTGTATCTAGTAATGAGTTATATCCCGCCAGAGCTTTCTTATTTCGACAATAAGGGCAATTAAATAAGATTGGCTTGCCGCTATTTGCTTCAATGGTAAAAGCGTCTGTTATTCTGCGATAAGTTTTTGCTCCGCATGAGGGACAAATGAAATGCATTCGTTTGGCAGAGTGTATGGTGAATTCTTCAGGAAGTGCTTTGCCGTTCTCCTCATAATCCCACCACTCCTTTATTTGAGGGTATTGCTTAACAAGGTTATTATCGCTTTTCATTGATCGGAATTTGAGACATTTTCCTTCGTGACGTATATGCAGTTTTCCATTTTCATCACTTTTCATAAGTGAATGAATGTCTGTATATAAGCGCATTCCGCAATCTGGGCATATGAAATGCGCTTGGAACTTAGAGCCTTTGGTAAACTGTTCTGGCCGATAAGGAGAATTAGCTTCGTAATCCCACCATTTATCTACCTCTGGACAAAGTTTCAATATGTTATCGTTAGGATCTCCCTTGGAGGAATATCCGCATTCTGGACAGGCGACAGGCAATAGTCTGCCGTCCCTTTTTGTGTTTACAAATGAGTGTATTTGCCGTGTAAAGCTGCTATGACAGGCAGGGCATTTCAGCTGTGCTTCGTAGTGAGAACCCCTTGTGATATTTTTAAGCGCTATAGTGTTGTTTTCAGCGTCCCACCATTCCTCTATTTCGGGACATTTGTCAATAAGAGCACCGCTTTGATTTAATCCTCGTATTTTGCCTGCTTTTTGAGCCGCACATTTATGACAATCAAGAAGCGTATATATGCCTGTTTGATCGTCTCTCCTAAATGAATTTAATGCTCTCCTCTTGACCAGCTTATCGCAAGTGGGGCAGTGTATAAATATTATTTCTTGCGAATTAAGCGCTATTTCGTCAGGCTTAGATGCATTCCTATCGTCCCAATATTTATCTATATCAGGATAATTTTTAGCGATAGAGCCTATTACATTTCTTCGTGGATTTAGGGTAAGTGAACAATCAATGCATTGCGTAAGTTCATAGCGGTCATTTCTATTGACAATGAGATCGCATATGGCAATATATCTTTCTTCCCCACAGCTAGGACAACGGGTATATACTTTCTTGCCGGAAGAAATAGAATAGTATTCCGGATCATGTTCGTTTTTTTCATATATCCAATATTTTTTGATGTCAGGAAATAGAACAACGAGAGAATTATTGTTGTTTCGCTTGCCGCAGGTTCGGCAGTGTATAACGTGTCCTACACCATTTTCGTCTTTTTCCCAGGTAAATCTAACATTTCTTCTTACCGAAGTTCCGCATATAGGACATTTTGTCCAGACTTTTTCACTTGAGGACGCTCCAAAATCAGAGGGCTTTTTACCCTCATTTGCTTCATAGTCCCAGTACTTTTCGATATCGGGTACTGCGTCAGTTAATATTACCTTATTCATCAAAACCACCTAGAATTGAATTGACCGAATCATATTTTGACAACTTCTTGTCAGGAGCTTCGTTGATATCAGTATCGGCAGACACTGTTTTTGATCCAATGACCTCTTCCGGTACAAGACTGTTGGCTACTTCAAGAATACCCTCTTTCTTGAGAATGGCATTTGCGGCGTCAGAATAGACATAATCATCAAGAACGTTTTTTAGCTTTCTGATAGTCTCATTTTTCTTTTTAAGCTCCTCTGAGGTATTCTTTGCTTTCATATCTTCAAGCTTTGTGTTTAATTCACTTACAAGGGCTTCAAGCTCGCTGATACGGGCTTCTAGCTCTTGTGCCTTTTTATCACCTGCTCTTTTTGCCTTTATTGCATCTGCCGCCCTAGCCGCAATGTTGGCATAATAACGATCTCGTGTTGTTAATGCTTCTTTTAATTTGCTCCGTGAATTGTTTTTGGCAAGAAACGCATCTGCGTCGAGCGTCCTATATGTCACAACTCCATTGAGAAGCCTGTTTTCATCATCTTCATTGACCTTGTTCAGATAGGCTCTGAACTCATCATCACGGCGAAGAGTGTGATCCTCGATAGCATATCCTTTGTCTCTTATATACTCACCGAACTTTGGGATAGTTACCTTTGCACCAGAATTTTCAAATCTATATTCATTAAGAAGCTTGATTATTTCATCGATCTTGTAGGTCTTAACTCTTGCCATTTTCCTTTTCCTCCATTTTTTCCATAAGATATTGCTGATAAGAATAGTCAGCGTCACGAAGCCTTAGGACTACCTGAATGATATCTTCAATGTCACCTTTTTCTTTACGAACCTTTTTAACTATCTCGTCCAGCAATCGGCATTCATTTTCTATCTTATTCACATACACATCTTTTTGGTCTGAAAATGTGTTTGAATCGTCCTTATAGTACTCACAGTTTTTGCAGAATCCCACTTCGCCGCCAGACCCCATTACCTTGTAGCAATTTGTATAGTTGCCTTTAGCAACATCTTCAGAAAAACATCTGCCACCATTGTCAAGTGGAATACTCATCTTGACAGGCAGCTTCGGTGTCGGTCTGCTGAGGGAATATGATTGCTTTCCCTTGATAAGCTTTTTAAATTGCCTGTAAGTCCTGCATTCGATAAGCTGTGCTATATTTGAGTAATAGTGTGCAGACATTTCGGGGTTATCGTGCCCTGCAAGCATCATTGCTACTACTGGCGTCGCACCCTCGGCAATGAGATTGATAAGTGCGATATGTCTTGTGTCGCCAAGGTGCAGATATTCTATGCTTTTCTCATCAGGAAGCCCACTGTTGTTGGCCTCATAAATTATCTTGTAACCATAACGTTCCTGAATGATAAGTTTGAAGAAATAGCGCAGGCAGGTGCGCAGATTTATGTATGAAAAATATCTGCTTGTGTATGGAGTACATCTTTCCCACTTTGCATAGTGCGTTTCTGTTACAAACAGAGTATGAGTATCTGCTTCTGTACAGCCTTTGGTCTTATCAAGATACCATTCTATTTCTTTCGTAAGCTTTTCAGGTATTGCGTATCTGTTTATTTCATAGTCAGTATCTATCTTGTATGACTTGACTTTGCCTGAGCCTTTGATGCGGTTTCTGCGAACTGCGATAGTATGCTTGCCGTTGATAGTGCTTAGGCAGTTCCTTGGGGTCACAACAAATTCACATGGTCTTAGGGGCAGAACACCTGATATGTTCCACCACATCCAGATAGGGAAGAAGAATAGCTTTTCATCGTCGTCTTGTGATTCAGACCAAAATCTTTTGATTATATCATCAAAACGAAAATAGCTTTCAAATGACGCAAGAGAACGTCTTGAGCCGTCTTTGCCGATACGAACTCGCTCGTCGGCTTCATCAAATAATGATAGCCAATCCAAAAGCTCTTTTTCTCGTCCTGCTGCTGGTATCATTGAAAAGAATTCGGTTATTCTGCCTATCCAGTTGCCATTGTTGCTCTCTAAAAAGGCATCAAGATCCTCAGTCCTGTTATATACTATCCTCTTGGTACAATAGATAATAGATCGCAGAGAGCCAAGTTCCAGCTCGCCCATTTGGCATACTATGAATGTTTTGAGATAGGTCTTAAAATCTTTGTAGGTAATTTTCAGATCATCACCGAACTGTTTGAATTTATTTTTGTCGATCTGAAAATTGAAATGAAATCCTGTAGTTTCATTATTAAGTGCCCACCTGTCATCATCAAAATTACTATTGGATATTATTCCCTTTTCTTTGTAAGCCAAGAAAAGCCGCCTTGCTTCTTTAATTGTTATCTCGTCTATTTCTGGAATTGCAAGTATAGCTGTATGTTTATCCATTGTTCGCCTGCCTTATTATTTCCTCTAACATTACTACAGCCTCAGAGCCGTAGGTTTCTTCCATTACTTTGAGCATTTCCTCGATTCGTGGTGCAACGATATCCGTAGCTATCGCTTTGCAACGACCTTTTTCTATCATATTATTTGTAGCTTTGTATATCCCTTGCAATCGTTTGACTTCACGGACCATAAGAAACATAGTTGTCTTTGTGCTTAGTTCATATTCGCAGGAAGGGCAGTTGGAATGACCAGGGTATGGACATACCTTTCCCATTGCAGTTACAAGGCACATACAAGAATTTGTTTTAGATACCGCTTCGCCATTTCCTATGCGGTGCAGTATTTTTAAGATATCCTCTTTTGAATGGTCTTTGTAAATGGACTTGACGATCTCGGTGGAATGATTGATATTCTTTTGCATAGCAGATATGGTGGATTCGACTTCAAGGGGAGACATATTTAATGCTTGTATCATCTTTGTCTGACCCTTTACAGACAGCTTCTTGTATTCATCTCCTGCCACCATTTTAAGAAGCATCGACGGAATAACGGATAATACACCTCGCTCAAAAAGCTCTTTAGCGACAAATTCAGGCGTGTATCCGCTCATTTTGGCGTCTTTTAAATATGTACTTGTGGTCTGTGCGAACTCACCATATGTGCCTTTGTGAGAACGTGCAAGTGCCGCCAGCATATATCCCTTTACTTTAAATTCGTCATTAGCGTTAAGGATATCGTCCGTAAGAATATATATCATCTGCATATATGACTTGTTAGCCGCCCTTGCTCGGAAATCGGATTCGAGAAATAGTTCTCCGATATCTTCTCCCATATATCTGTTGATCTCACCGTATGTTGTTATCACCTTGATAAGCGACTTGTTAGGATCGCTTTTGGATAGCTGAAAGTGTGCTTCTGCCAGTGCGAAAAGCGTGCCTATATGCGTTTCAACGCTCTCTGGGATATGCAGTTTAATTGAAGCAACACCGCTCGTACCTTGTGTTTTGTGTGGGGTAGGTCTGAAAGCCTCAAGTTCATACAGTACTGAATATATGGTGGCTCTTGCATCTGCCTCTGAGAATGTTCCGCTTTCCACCTGCTCCAAGATATCTTTTGGGGCAAGTGTAAGCCTAGGGTGAGGTATCCTTACGAGGTCAGTATTTCTTAATGCACAGAGAAAGTGCATTGAGAGGAAGAGCCATGTATCCGTATATTTCTTTGAGTCTGCCGCATGGGCATACATATCGTTGCCTTCAATATATTTCTTGTTATACAGATGATATAGTATCTTAAGATAATTATCAGGATCATAAGCTGAGTTTTTATCGCTGTTGTCTGTATAATTGTTCATGTAGTATCTATTCTTATAGATAGTTTTGGTATTATCATGAACATAGTTTATGAAGTCTGCCAAAATATCTCCGACACCATGCTGTAATTCATCAAAGGCACTGTCAACTAAGCTGGCTATTTCTTGGTCGGTGGACTCGTGGAGTTCACCAGCGAGAAAGAATAATATGAAATCCAGAAGCTGTAGAGTGATATCACTGTCAATTCCGAAGCTTTTGGTATATTTTTTAAAAAAGAAAGCTGTTTTAGGAAAGATCTCATTGAGAGTTTTAAGCAGATACTCAGCTTTTTCTTCTGCAGTCTTATTGTAGTTCCTGCAGAATATGTCAAGCCTCTTGTCGAATACACTAATTGCTGACTTATCTATGAATATTTCGTTGTCTTTGATAATGAATGACTGACCGAAGTTGTTGTTGCTTACGAAAAGCTTTGAGACTTTTATATTAAAGTTGGGGTCGTGGATTTTGTAGGATCGCTTTTTGCCGTCAAGATATTCTTTAAAGTTGATCTGTTCCATGTTGCTTTTCTGCCTTCCACAGTGAGTAGTTGAATATTTCATCGCTTACGATCTCATATTCCTTTTCCAGCTCGCTCTTATCCATTAAATATGTTAGCGCAGATTCTGGTGATTTGTCACCACGCCAGTTCATAAGACCGGCTGTGTCCTCTCCATATAGCGTCAGCTTGACAGAAAACCAGTGTCTTAATATGTGAGGACTTATATTGTTTTCTTGAAGCAGATGCCCATAATTAACTACCTTTTGATCGCTGTCGTTGAGCATTATTGGTATGCAGTCTTTTATGACCTTTTTGAACTCCATGTAATACGAGTCATATGTATACGCCTTGCCTGTTGATGAGTTGGTCAAAGCACCATATTCTTTCTCATACGGCTTACCTGTGATATATTCCATATACATATCATAACAGCTCATGAAAGCTTCAATAAAGGCAGGGTATACCTTTTGAACACGTTCTTTTTTGATCCCGCCAACGCTGATAAGGTCTGACCTGAGATTTTTCTCTTCCGTGAGGTCGATAAGTACATTTGTGACTTCGCCGTCAACAGTTTCAAACATGATGCCTGCACCAAGGGCAGAGTCTGCACGGCGGACGTTGCAGCATTCAGAAGGTCTTAGTCCTGCAAAAGCCCCCAACGCCGCAAGCATTAGAACGTTTCTATGGTTAGCAACGATCTCGTTCATTATGATCTGGAAAGCACCCTCGGGGAGATCTCTGAATATCTTCTTGTATTGCGGCTTGAAATTCACCTCAAATACGGGAACTCTTCTTTTGATATATTTTCGTTTTGTCTTGCTGAACACATTTTCTGTTCTGTACAGGTCAGCGATCTTTAGCTTCGTTTTAGGATTATCCTCGATCATCAGTTCAAGAAAATCCATGATAACATTGATACATGAATTAACCGTATTTTGGCTTCTGTGAGTATCTTCATTGTCACCTGGAAGTCTGCACAGTCCGTAATCATTGAGAAAATCTTTGACCATACTAGCTGTGACGTCTGTGAGCTTATTGATGTTATATTTATCAAAGAAAATATAGTTGAGGAAAATGCAGACCGTTACACACCTCTTGTCATTTCCGCTGAAAACGCTTCTGGAAGCGGTTTTCTTTCCGCTTCGTGCATATTTGTGAAAATCTGTCCACTTTTCGATAACACCGTCTTTGTTCTTCAAGACGATCAATTGTCTTTGCAAAAGCTTATCTTTGTCATAGACTAGCTTATGGGTGTAAGTGCAAAATCTTAGCTCATTCACAATGATCCTCCTAACCATATGTAGGCTCTATTTTCAGCAATAACACGGCTCATATGTTCGTTTGGCTGGCTAAAAAAAGCGACCATGCGCAACGCATGATCGCTCGTTACTGTCGCACTATTCAATGAATTGGTTATTATTTTCCTACGTTTCATTGCAGCTTAATAGTTTTAACTAATTATAGCAGATAGTGCATAAAAGTATGTTAACTTTTCTTGTCTGTTTTGTGAAATTTTACAGTAGTTTTAAAATTCCTCGCTGTTCACCCAAACCCCGTCCTCTTTATGAAGTATCCTCTGATTTTCAGACCCTCTGAATTTCAGGGAGATATTTTTCTTTTCGAGTACGAACTCGCCGTCAACGAGGTAGTCGATAAGGCTCAGCATTTCGTCTGTGTACTGCGTTCTGTATGGGGACTTTGAGCCTGCAAGCAGGTCGGTTTCCAGAGTACAGCCTGTGTAGCACCACACGTCCTTGTCGGGAAGTTCTGTTTTCACACGGCGGAGGAGTTTTGTAAGCTCAGGCTGGTTCTCAGGCTCCATAGGCTCGCCGCCTAAGAGTGTAAGCCCTTTTATATAGCCCTTTGAGAGGGCGTTAATTATCTCGTCTGCGGTGGTATCGGTGAAAGGCTTGCCGTAGTCAAATTTCCAAGTGTCAGGCTGAAAACAGCCCTTGCAGTGGTGTCTGCAACCTGAAACGAACAGCGTGACCCTCACCCCTGAGCCATTGGCGATATCGGTTTTCTTTATCTCACAATAATTCATTTGCCGCTCCTTTCCTATATACAACGCAGGGCAATACGATTTTGTATTGCCCCGATAGTTATATGCTGTTTGTTATTTTATGTCAGGAATAATGTTCATTATTTTCGGATTTTGCCGTTTTGAGTTTTTGAGTTTTCCTTGCTATAATGTTCATTTTTTTGACGAGTTTTGATTTTTGAACTTTTGAGTTTTAACGGCTATAATGTTCACTTTTTTTGAAAATCGCTCAAAAAAATTTTTGGGTTTTCGCAGGGGTTTTCGCAGGGGTTTTTTTTTAATTTCACTTTGTGTACAAAGTGTTAATATCTCATTATGAATTGTAATATCTCATTATGAATTGTAATTTTACATGAGCATTTTGCATCAATCACAAATGCAAAACTCTCTCCTTTATCTCTTGAGTCCTGCCCTGATTCCAGAACTGTGTGCCGATGTAGCCGCAGGTGCGTCTTGCAACGTTCAGAGTGTTCTGATCTCTGTTGCCGCAGTTCGGACACTCCCATACAAGCTTGCCGTCATCTTCTACTATCTTTATCTCACCGTCAAAACCGCACTTCTGACAGTAGTCGCTCTTTGTGTTAAGCTCGGCATACATGATGTTGTCGTAAATATGCTGCATAACTGCAAGAACAGCCTCTATGTTGTTCTGCATATTCGGCACTTCCACATAGCTGATAGCTCCTCCCGGTGAGAGAGCCTGGAACTGTGACTCAAAGGTGAGCTTGTCAAATGCGTCGATGTTCTCGGTAACATGGATATGATAGCTGTTTGTGATGTAGTTTCTGTCTGTTACACCCTCGATAACACCGAAACGCTTCTGCAAACATCTTGCAAATTTGTATGTTGTGGACTCCAATGGCGTGCCGTAAAGGCTGAAATCTATGTTTGTTTCTGCTCTCCACTTTGCGCAGGCGTCATTAAGGTGCTGCATAACTTCAAGTGCAAAAGGAGTTGCTGAAGGGTCTGTGTGTGACTTGCCTGTCATGTATCTTACACACTCGCAAAGACCTGCATAGCCAAGTGATATAGTGGAATATCCACCGAACAGGAGCTTGTCGATAGTCTCACCCTTTTTAAGTCTTGCCAATGCACCGTTCTGCCAAAGGATAGGTGCAACGTCTGACGGTGTACCCTTAAGTCTTTCGTGACGGAGCATGAGCGCACGTCTGCAAAGCTCAAGTCTTTCATCAAATATCTTCCAGAACTTATCCATATCCTTGTATGAGGAGCAGGCAACGTCCACAAGATTTATTGTAACAACGCCCTGATTGAATCTGCCGTAATACTTAGGCTTGCCGTTTTCGTCAAGATATGTTGTAAGGAAGCTTCTGCAGCCCATGCAAGGGTAGCACTGACCATTGCCGTTCTTGTCTACTTTAAGCTCCTTCATTTTCTTTTCGCTTATATAGTCAGGCACCATTCTCTTTGCGGTACACTTTGCTGCAAGCTTTGTAAGCTCCCAATACTTTGAGCCCTCTCTTATGTTGTCCTCTTCAAGAACATATATGAGCTTAGGGAACGCAGGGGTGATATAAACGCCCTTTTCGTTCTTTACGCCTTGGATACGCTGTCTGAGCATTTCCTCTATGATAGCCGCAAGGTCATCTCTTGTCTGCCCCTCCGGCACCTCGTCAAGGTACATGAAAACAGTAACGAAAGGTGCTTGACCATTTGTTGTCATAAGAGTGATGACCTGATACTGTATCATCTGAACGCCCTGAACTATCTCAGCCTTTACTCTCATTTCGGCTACCTTATTTATAGTATCCTCGTCGGCAGGGATATTAAGCTCTGCGAACTCTTTTTTTACCTCACGGCGGTATTTATCACGGGATATCTGAACGAACGGAGCAAGGTGGGAAAGTGTGATACTCTGTCCGCCATACTGTGAAGAAGCTATCTGAGCGATAGATTGTGTAGCGATATTGCAGGCTGTAGAGAAGCTGTGTGGCTTTTCTATCATGACCTCGCTTATGACAGTGCCGTTCTGGAGCATATCCTCAAGATTTACAAGACAGCAGTTGTGCATATGCTGAGCAAAATAGTCAGCATCGTGGAAATGTATCAGACCTTTTTCGTGAGCCTCAACGATATCGTCAGGGAGCAAAAATCTTCTTGTGATATCCTTGCTCACTTCACCTGCCATATAATCCCTCTGAACTGAATTGACAGTAGGGTTCTTATTGGAATTTTCCTGCTTGACTTCCTCGTTCTCGAAGTTAAGAAGAGAAAGTATCTGCTTGTCAGTAGTATTAGCCTGTCTGACGATAGAACGCTCATAGCGGTAGGTGATATAATGCTTTGCCACTGTATACTTGCCGTGGCGCATGATATCGGCTTCCACCCAGTCCTGAATAGTTTCAACGTCCATAGCCCTATTCATTTCAGAGCATTTGTCCTCTATATTCTGTGCTATCTCTCCTATTTCTCCCTCAGAGAGCCTATCCTTTTCCTCCACAGTGATATTAGCTTTCGCAACGGCGTTTTCTATTTTCTCCTTATCGAACGTATTCTCAGCGCCGCTTCTTTTTATTATCTTCACCTATACTCTTCCTTTCATTCTATCCTGCTCAACCACTATATATTGTGGTCGGCTTCTTTTATCACAACATAATATTGAACATTTACTATTATACCACAATCAGAATATAAGTCAAGGGCATAGAATGATAAATAATCTACAAAAATTCCGGTTAAAAACAGAGCAGTTTGCCGAAAAAGTATTACAAATGATTACAAACACTTGATTGACAAAAAGTGTGAAAAACAATGGAATTTAAAGGGTTGATAAAGGTGTGAAGCGGCAGGAGGCGATGTGAATGTTTTGTAAAATAAATAGTAAAATTCCATTAACTCATTGACAAAGGGGCTTGCATATGATATAATATTAGAGTTGAATGCGCCAGTAGCTCAGCTGGATAGAGTGACTGGCTACGAACCAGTAGGTCGGGGGTTCGAGTCCCTTCTGGCGCACCAATCATTTTTGATACTCACAAAGGAAAATCCACAGTGTATAAAAAGCGTGGACTTTCCTCAGCAAGTATCTTTAAGTATCCTTGCTGAGCATATATGAAAGCTTGCAATAACAAGCCGGAATATGTTTGTGACATTTGTTTCGTTTCGCTCTTAGACCTTGTCAAGGCAGCTGCACATTGTGGAGCTTGGGCGAATCATCTGATGTTAATCCATAGTGGCGTCGGCACATAGGCTTGCAGTTAGCTTAACTGTTACTGGCTGGCTCGTGTTCATGTTCTGAAATGTTAAGGATGCCTGATCGGCGTGATTGAACAGTAACGAACGTCATGGCTCAAAGCGACTTAAAGACAACTCAATGTCTTGTTGTGCTTGTGTTTCACATCAGTTGACCTCATCTCAATCTTATTTGAGGACTTACGATATTCGATTTTCAAGCTGCATTTTTGATGAGTTGAATCAGCAGCTAAAAGCAAAAAGAGCTTTCCAGATGTTTGACATCGTGAAAAGCCCTTGACAATCTATTTCCAACGTGCTATAATAGAGCACGAGGATAGCATTCTCTGAAAGCTCACAGTTGCCTCTTACATCTGTGCTGCTGGGCTTATAATCTCCGCCAAGAGTTTATAAGCCTTAGAGGGTGCAATTTTTTATGCCCTCTAAATTTCCTCTATACATTAATTATACCACCATTTTGTCAATTTGTCAATACTTTTGCGGAAATTAATGGTGGGGAATATATCTTTTATATATAAATGCAAAATGACCCCTAGTGTGTCACCGTGACACACTAGGGGTTCTTTTATACAAATTCTATTTTAAGTTTTTTGCCTAAAGCAGCGGCAAGTCTTTGAAGCGTTTTTATTGAAGGATTGGCATTCCCTGTTTCAATGTTGCTTATATCGCCTTGTGCAATTCCAGTAAGCTTTGAAAGCTCACTTTGTGTTATGCCGCTCTTTTTACGAGCGTCTATCAGTGTTTGAATTATTGTGAACTCAGGTTCAAGTGCGTCATATTCCGCTTTGAGCTTAGGATCTTTTAACTGTTCATCAAGAAAATCATTAAAATTTGTCATAGTGATCCTTTCGGCATAGAATTATATTTATAAGCGTTCTTATTTATTAATTCACATTGAGCTTATCCTTAAGAGCAGTCTGAAGAACTTGCGAAAAATTTATGCCGTTGGCAACAGCAAGTTCATTTAACCAGGAGGGAATGGTCAAAGTTTTCTTGACAGACTTTTCAAAGTGCTTTTTCGCATACTCATCAACATCGACGGTTACCATATTTACAAAAGCACTTTCATAATCGTTATATTCTGCATCGATATCGATCTTATCCATATCAGGTGCAGCAGGAACTTCTTTCTTGCTGAGTTTTAACTCATACAAATAACCGGCAAGGCAATCAACTGCCATACTCATAGCTTGATTGATGTCATCGCCGCAAGTGGCAATTCCGAGAACAGGAAATATGACAGAATAGCCACCTTCTTTTTCTTTGTAAAAACAAGCCGGATACATTGATAACATATTTATACCACCTTTCATCGATAACAAGGCAAGGGCTTATTTAAGCCCTGCCTGTTTTAAAATTGCGTTTGCCGTTCCTTTTGGAATATCTCCTTTGTGGTTGGGAACAATGACGATTCCATTTTTACTCTTATGTTTATATTTGAAGTGAGAACCTCTTGCACCGTCATAATACCATCCAGCTTCTTTAAGTAGCCTATCCATTTCTTTGAACGTCATTCTATCACCACCATATATATTATATCACATTGCACGTATTTTGTCAACACGTATTAAAAACTAAGTCGCTTATCTAATGTGTCACGGTGACACATTGACATCTTTCATATACTCGTCGATCGTTTCAGCGACTTTCAGCTTTTCACGATATGTAAGGTGCGTGTATATATCGCTGGTGACAGCTATGCTGCTGTGACCGAGCCAGACCGACACGGACTTTAGCTCAATGCCGTGCTGAACCAACAGTGACGCACAGGTATGACGAAGATCGTGGAAACGGCAGCGGAAATTCATTTCTGCCATTATCCTGCCGAAACCAACAGACAGATCGTCGGGCTTGACGATCAGCCCCATATCGTCAACGCATATGTATTTAAGATATTCTCGTGAATACTTGTCACGATGAGCCGTGTAGTTGTCGCACTGTCTGTGCTTAAGTGCCTTGAGGTATCTGAGCACGCCTGAGGGGAGAGGCAAAGTTCTGCGGCTTGCTCTGGTTTTTGGAACGTCTGAAAACACCAAAGTTATCTTGTGATCTTTAATGCATTTGACTACAGTATGCTGTATACACATAGTCTGCGTTTCAAAGTTTATGTCTGACCAACGCAGTCCCAGAACCTCGCTGCGTCTGAGTCCCATAGTTCCTGCCAGAAACACAGGCGTGTAGAGGTCAGTATTTTTGACCTTGTTAAGAATTATCTCAAATTGATCTGTACTTATGAAATTTCCACAGTAACGGTCAGTGCAGGGAAGTTCCGCAAGCAAGGCTGCATTGTGGTCTGTCAAACCGTTCTTGACCGCATATCTAAGTGCCATTTTGATGTTCGAGTGATGTTTGCGTATCGTTAAGCCCGATAGACCGGCGTTGTATTTGACTAGATAATATTCCTCAAGCACACCGGGCGTGATCTCTGAAAGCGTTGTGCCTTTGCTGCGAAAGTATGGCACGATGTGCACATACACTTGGGAACGATATGCCTCATAGGTGTTGATTTTTACCGCCATCTTTCGGCTTTTGAGCCATTGCTCGATCAGATCTGCAAATAGAATATCATTTGCCTTTTTCTCAGAAATCTCGTCCTTGAGCTGCTGATTTTCCGCAGCAAGCTTTACCACAAGCCTTTCAAGCTCTTCCTTTTCGCTGATTAATTCTTCAATAGTTGTCATAATGATCCCCTTTGTTTTTAGAATATATAATATATTACAACAAAAGCAGAGATTTTTACAGCAGCAAAGCAATATCTGTCTGAAAAAGAAGGCGAAATTTGATAAAAAGCGTGCATATTCTAAAAAAAATAATTCAAGTATAGATACAGAAACATCAAATATCTGTTTTCAGACAGATAATCAAGAATGGGTCAGTTATAGACAGTTCATTTTACCCACTACCCCTTTTTAAGAAAAAAATCTCCGAAAGCCGCATTTTTTTCTTAAAACCTATTGACAAATCCGATTTTTTGTTATACAATGAACTTGTGTTTTTAATGGGTGTGTTCATTGTAAAGCAATGAATGCTCTGCCTCCTGCTTGAGCGGCGGGGGGCTTTTTTTATTCTGCTGTGAGGAACATATATGCAGACAGTATATGTGTTGTCTGTAAAATCACCTACACGAGTTCTGATTTTCTTCTTACGAATGAATTTGCCTTTTACAAGCTTTTCTATCGTCCTGAGAACGTCCTGACGGCTCATGCCAAGAAGCTTAGATAGATCATTATAGCTTTGGAAAAAACTCTTGTGCGAGCTGTCAGCCAGCTTACAGCACACTGCATAAACTCTGAATTCATTTCCATTCAATCTGCTCATAAGCTTTTTATCCATGGTGAAATATTTAGAAGCTGTAGATACGGCTTCAATAGTGTATGTATATGTGCCAAGCTTTCCAGGAGCATTTGACTGGCGCTTCTGGGACTTGATAAATCCACTCTTGAGCAGTGAACTTGCCGCACGTTTAACAGTGGATACCGAAAAGCCGCATAGTGACACAAGAGTTGTCTGCTTGACTGTGATCTCATAGCCAAGCAGATTTCTTTTTGTATTCTTGTGGATAAGACTATAGAATACACAGGCAAGTTTCAAGTCTGATGCCTGTGTAAAACGTGTAACAAAGCTGTTAGGTATTCGCATTTTTCAATTCCTCATTATTAATGTATTGTTCCAGTGCCGCCCATTCATCGGCAACAAAATTGCTGCGTATATCAGGACGTTTCTGTATTTTCTTTATGTAGCCCCTTGCAGCGGCATAGTTCTGATCTGAAAGAAATCCTCCAAGCTCGCTGCCTACAAGTCCGTTGATCTTATATAGCAGGGCAGTGATATCGACATACGGACCATCGTCCGGGTATTCTCCTGGGAAATAGAGCTCGTCCTGATCGGTGTAATCATCTTCTTCGTCTGAGCCGCTTGTTCCATATGCCTCTGCAAAGATCTTTCGTGTCTCGTTTGCACGAAATTCTTTTAGCTGTTGGATATGCTGCTGATACTCTATGACCTGGCGCTGCGCCTGACTTGCCTGTTTTTCAAGATCCAATGCAGCTTTATACATAAGCTCAGAAACCGCTCCGCCTGCAGCCTTTATTTTCTCAATATCATTAAGCTGCATATAGTATTTGTTCATGGCACTTTCTACATTATTTTTCAGCTTATCAAGTCTATACTGATTGCCTATAACGCCCAAACTGTCCCAAAGCTCATCATATGGATACATTGCTGCGGAAAGGTCAATGTTGCGAGATTTTATCGGCAGCTCGTCTATAGGTATGCGTGGCATTTTGTTAGGTAGCAGATGATATGGCGTAATATTGGTCTTTATTGGTTCACATCGCATTTTTTTGACAATAGCAGTGCCGAACGGCAGCTTTGAGAGCTGTGTTGTATCGAGCAGCGCCTTGCTGTCAACTCGTTCACCTTGGTGATCTAAAAATCCATACAGGCTTCCGCTGAAGGTCAAATAGTTTACTGTTTCATTTCCTATCATTTCAGAAAACGCTTTGTTTGTATTACCATTAAGAGATAATATGTATATCTGAATGTTACAGCCGCCTTTTATGCCTTCTTCTTCTTTTTCATATTTCTTAAGCTGTCCGTAGTCCTGAAGAAATAGATTGAAAAGAATGTTAGCTCCGGGTGAGGCATTCATCTTACTGCTGAGGTCAGGCAGCTTAGTCATTTGTCCAAATTCGTCATACATATACTCTATTTTCCTTGGCAGTTTTCCGCCCTGATACTTTCTTGCCTGTTTTGCGAGGTACAAAAATGACTGATCTGCGAACATCGAGGCGATAACGTATCGTGATTTTTCCTCATATGGAACGAGCATATATATAATGCAAGGCTGATCTTCATTGATAAGGTCAGCAAAGTTTATTTCATTTTTAGATGTCAGCTTTTGAACGCCCATATCCGTCATGAATATCTCAAGGTCTGCGGAGAGAACAGTGTATATTGAAGAACGTGTATCACCCTGGGAGAACTTTGACGTTGAATAGGATGTTCTTGCAAGACAGCCCACAGGCAGCGCATTGAACAGCTCATCGAGAGCATTGACCATTTTCTTATTGCCGCTTTCGTCCTCGATCACTGTATTATATACGCCAAATTCAGTAAAGAATGTTGTGATACTGAACATATTAACGCAGGACATATCATTTTTCTCATAGCCTTTATCTAAGAAATAGTATATGAGGGCACTGAGCAGCGACCTTGCGGAGTCTGTCCATATAGCCTCGCTCTGGGTATCGTCTGTAAGGCAGTGAGCGAATGAGCTGACGAGCTTTGAAGTCTGCGACAAGTCATTGTTGCCGTGTTTAGCTGTGAGGTACTCGTCAATAATAAGCTGAAGAGGGTTCCAACAGTCCGAACGGTCAGTATCGATAAGGTTAAGAGTAACTATCTTGTAGCCGTTTCTGGCAAATTCCTTATAGGTCAGTTCAAGCAGCTCGCCTTTCATATCATTAACGATAACAGAGGGCTTTTCTTTTGCATTCGCCATAAGCCTCAGGCTTGGCAGCACGTAGCATTCACCCTTGCCGGAACGTGGAGCACCTACGGTCATTGTGTTGTATGTGCCCGGTTCGATGTAGTAGACGCCGTTGCTTTCTCCTATGAGCATTCCTGCCTTTTCTGCTGAAGTGATGTTATCCATAGGCACTGCCAGAAAATGATCTAACAGTTCGTTGTCCTCCATAAACTTGTTGTCACCCTTAACGTTCTTGCTGTCATTTTTCATTCGGTAGAGTGTATGCAGTTTTACCGTTATTCCCAGACCAACTATAAGAGAAAGAATTATCTCAAAAATGAACATCATAAATCCGGGTGGAACAATGATATTCCACGGCATAAAGTGCGTTCTTGAATAATCTGCACTGCCATTGACGGCGCTTATACTTCTCAATGACTTTATAACATAGATGAAAATGCTGTTAAAGATCACATATAGTATCGATGTAGCTATTGCAAATTGTTTTATTCTGACATTTCGGCGGTCTTTGTCTTTTTCAATAGGTGTTTTATTCACCGCATTTAAAATACGCATAGCAAGATCATATATCCAGCCAAATACAAAAAGAATTTTTGCGATGATAAGATTTTTTATGCGCTTAAGTTTTTCAAGATCCATATTAGTTCCCCTTTATATGCTATGATATTGTTCTTTTGCTTTCGCCATTTCCTGCTCGATCTCAAATTCTCTCATAAGACGTGCGGTTTTTGCTTCCTCAGATTTAAGGGCGTTGCGCAGCATACTTGATGATTTATGAAGAAGTGTCCTCTGCGCCTGCATACAGCCTGCAAGTCTGAACTCAAATGGTATATCCGCTTTTTTACCGCTTATTATCTTTTTAGCAATGTCATTGCCTGAGCGTGCTGACTTTCTCAGCCATTGATATGCTGCTTTCTTTTGACCGTCACGAAGCAGCATTAAACCATAAGCGAGCTGTCCACTGTTGTTGCCGTTTAAAGCGCACTGACGGAAGCACTTTTCAGCCATTTCGTTTTTATTTTCAGACAGATACACTTTTCCAAGAATATACTGTGCATTTGGATCGTTGTATTCAAACGCAGAACGCTTAAGGTATTCTTTAGCTTTTGTATTATTGAATGAGCTATAGTATTTGCCTAGAGTGTATATCGCAGGCTCAAATTCCTTATCGGCGGCTGATGAAAGGTAGCGTATCCCTTTTGAAACTTCTGTTGATTTTCTGCTATCAAGAAGAATTTTCCCTGCAGCATACATTCCGTATGTATTATCCTTGTCTGCGGCTTTGATGAAATACTGCAATGCTTTTCTTTTTTCCTGAAATGAAAGATACAATTTACCAAGGCGGTACGCTGCTATTCCCATAACATCATCCTTATGCTCAGCAGCGTGCATAAGGTGCTTTTCTGCCAGAGCATTGTCATTGAATTGCTCCTGATAGAGTTTTCCGAGAGTGTATGCTGCATAGTAATTATCCTTTGCTGCGGAACGTTCCAAGTATGATGCCGCCTTGTCATATCTCTCTTGTGAAAGATACAGCTTGCCAAGACTATATTCACACAATCCTGTTTTATCCTGTGCGTTTTCAGCACCCTTTATCAGGACTTTTTCAGCCTTTTGAAGATCTTTTTTGTTGTCGCTCTGATAGAGCTTACCGAGCATATATTGTGCTTTATAGTTATTGGAGTCCGCCGAGAGCAGCAGATATTTTTCAGCACATTCAAGGTCTATATCCGTTCCTTTGCCATTCAGATACATCATACCTATCTTGTAGCTGATATTATCGTCATGGTTTTTCGTGAATACTTTCTCTAAACCATTTAAAGCTTCAGCGTAAAAATTATGCGCACTTGATAGGTCTTTTTCTACTCCTTGTCCCAGTTCATAAGCTTGTCCTACGGCATAACTTGCGAACGGCATTCCGCCTTTGCTGCTTAGTGAGCGCATATAATAGTCAAATGCTTTGGCATAGTCTGTTTCAACACCAGAGCCGTATTTGTATATGTTTCCGAGAGCAAAATAAGCATATTTATTTTCAGACAGCTTATAATGCTCTATAGCTGAGCTATAGTCTTGAGTAACGCCAAGCCCATATTCGTACATTTTACCTATACGATAGTTGAGATAGGATTTTGTCCAATTATCACGTTTGTCATCACTCATGCTTACTATGGACAGCAGCTTGTGAAAATCCTCAAAGGCTTTGCTGTAATATTGCTGACTTAGTGTATCGCCGTCATTGGATTTTAGCATTTGGCTGTCATAAAGCTTGCCTATGTCATATGTTGCGAGAATATTTCCGCTTTTGCTTTCTATTGAGAGTATTTCAAAAGCTTTTTCGGGGTCTTTTCTTATGACTGCTGATTTGTTCTGTTCATTTCCGTACATATAGTCGAGGGCAAGCTTATAGTTCTTGCTCCAATCTATGCGTAGACGTTCCTTAACCTGATCGTTTTTATCATTTTCAGACAGATACGTTTCAGGCTCTTGCGGAAAAATATCCGTGCTGTAGTCAGGAGCATTTGGTTCATACAACTCATCATAATTTCTTGAAGATAGGTACATTTCCAAATCATCAGGGATATCAGAGTATTCTAAAGAGTCATAAGGCATAGCATCCTCAAAATCATCTTTTTTATTTTCAGACAGATACATTTTCGGCTCTGGGATGTTGTTGTCGATCTGTATGTTCTTGTCCTTTATCATATAGTATTCTCGGCAGATGTTCAGAAACGAATTGCCGACACGTGAATAAAATCCGTCTTTGCCGTCTCCGTTTTTGCCATTAAGCTCGTTTTCTTTATAATTTGCCCACCTTGAATTTTGTCCGTACCTTTTGCGAAACAACGTTGCTTGTATTTCGTCAAGCTTATGGAGATATGTGTCGAACATAATACTTAATGTGGGATTTTCAGATATTACAGACCGTATGCAGCTCTGAATTTCGTTTTTTATGGGTTCACTTTGTTTTGCATACCACCACTGATTGCCGCTGTTTTTTAGGTCATCAGGAAGCTTGTCGATAAGTGCGTTTATTTTTTGAATACTTCCTGCAAATTCACTTTTGATGCTCGGAGCAAGTACATCTCTTTGAAATCTTGTAAGCTCTTGTGCTGCTATGCTCTTGTCAATGCAGTGTGTCATTACTCTTTTTAGTTCGTCTAATGCTGCCTGCTCAACCTTGTCTTGACCTCTGTTCTTGTATGTAATGCGTCTGTCCTCAAGTCTGTGATATTCCACAAGCTGATAATGTATGTGCACGTTGCCTGTGTTTACATGGATAGCACCTACCCAGTAACAGTTGTTGGCGTCAAGCTTTTGCGATTTATCTATCATAGCGTTAATGCCTTTTCGTGCAGCGTCCACAAGTGCTTGTCTGTCTAGCATATTCCCTACAATGAAATCATTTTTTCGCAGATATGCATTATCAAATGATATAACACCTGCATACTTAGGGCAGCCCTCTGAACGGCTTGCTCGTTCCTGCTGCCGTATCTTATCCAGATCAGCGGCGGTCAAATTATCTTTAGTGCTTGTAAACGCTCCATAGGATCGTTCTTTTTTTATATCCTGTGCCTGACTCTTTTCGTTTGGTATGAACTCCGAATATACATATTCCATTTCATCAGCGTGCTTGCTGGGTTCGAAAGCCTCTGGACGCAGCATATAACTGAGAAAGTCAAACAGCACAGTGCCGCCGTCACCGCTTATACGCCAGCTGTACACGAATTCGCATTTATGAAATATATTTGGGGTCATTCAGTGTCATTCTCCTCATTGTCTTGATCTTGCAGTGCCGAAACACCTTTGTCAATCGATCGCCGGTGCACAAGTTGCTGATAATTTTCAGCAGACTTATTAAGCACATCGTGGGGCTTGCTGTCTGTCAGTCGCTTGTCTGCCGACTGGTATTCCTGCACCTCGTAAAAATGCAGGAGTGTGTTGATTCCGTCACGCTCCTGATATATCATACTCTCGCTTTCTCGTGCGATCATCAGCAGCTTGTCTACATTTGCTGCGATCTCTCTCAGCTGTGTATCATCGGCGGTTTTATCGTGGTCACTATTGTATGCGTCATTTATCAATGCCGTCACGCAGCCGCTCGTTGTTGTAATTCCTCGCAAGCGTTGTATCTCTTGCAGTTTTTGAAAATTTTCCTCTGTAAGTGTAATTAATTTTTTTACAGGCATTTTTATCAGTCCTTTTCTGATTTTGAATTTAATTTCTATTACTCTAAGTTAAAATCGGTTGCTCAAGAGCATAAAGGCGTGACCCCCACGCCGTTTGTAAACCTCGGTAAAACCGAGGTTTAAAGTGTGCTGCCATGACCCCCATGCAACTTATAAGTATATCTTTTTGATATACGTTTTTTGGTAGACATTTCAATTATATATCCTTTTTATATCCGCTTTTTTGCTTGATATATCTTTTGGATATATTAAATATCCCTTATTATGTAAAAGTATATCTAAAGTATATACTTTTACTGCTGTAATAATCTGTATATATTTCTATTGTGTAAACAAAACCGCCCTATTTATGAATTATCTTTGTCTGAAATTTCGAGTATTCTCAAAATTTCATCATTTGTAATTGAGTTTTCTGTTGAATTTTTAAGCGTTTCTGTAAGCAGATTATCAATTTTTTCTGTTGTTTTCATCATTTTTTGTGCTGCAATATACACATTATTTATCGTTGTTTTTGCTCCATCAGATAAGCGTTCAAGCTCGCTGTTTACAAGCGAGCGAACGATAGCAGGAAGTATGTTTATAACAAAATCGTCATTGCATTTGACATAGTCAGAAATGATTTTATTATAAATGGTGTTTTGCGAAACACCCTCTTGTTTGGCTATTTTGTCTATCTCGCTTATGACCTGTGGAGAGATATTTCTTATTTTTATATCCATTTTTAATTATTCCCCTCGTAAATTCTGTTGTAATAATCATCTTCATTTCCAAATTCTTTAGCTATCGCTTTGCTGTTTGTTTTGCAAACAGCAGGCAGTATTTTCTGAATGGTAAAAAGGAAAAAGCCCTGCTCAGGTGTATCCTTATTCAGCTCGAACAATATCGGTTTTCTGCCCTCACGTTTAATACAGACAGCTGTATAACTTTTATCTGCAAAACGTATTTCTTCTATTTCACCATACGCAAAAGTGTGTGTACTTTTTTTGTCTTTATAGTATGTGATCTCCAGTTCATTTTCTGTAGCTTTTATGTGTAAAAAATGTTTAGGATACCGCACAAAAATTTTGCCTGTTATCATTGCGATACACACAAAAAGTGCTGTCAGAAAATAAAAAATCAGTTCTGCTTTTGCAAAAAATGCAGATAAAAAATACATCGCCAATGCACAAAAAGATGATATCATCACGGCATATTTAAGCTTTGTTAGCTGCTTTTTTAATACCTGAAATTCTTCATCTAATGAACCGTTATCTTCTCGTACCGGGTATTCAAAAAGAATATTCTCCAACGTTTTCACCTCACTTGTTCTGTGACGAAATGGTTATATCACTGCTGCATATCTTCACTGATTTGTCCGTAAAGGTCCTCAGTTCTCCCTTTACAACTACTACACAGCCTTTGTGCAAATGATTTTTTGCAAAGGAGATCGTGCTTGCCTCGTTGGCATATACAGTGAAAACATCATTAAATCCTTGCTCTCCTTTTTTGACTTTTCTCGGTACGGCTATAAGAAATTCTATTGCATAGGCATTGATGATTTTTACTTCTGAAACCAAGAATCCTATGATTCTTATTTTATTTGACGAGTTGTTAAATAGCATTTTTATTACCTCTTTTCTATTCCTTGACGGTCACCATACAGCTTGCCTGCAAGCCCTTATCTTCTGTTACTGCGGATATGATAGCTTTGCCTTTTGCAACTGCTGTGACCCTTCCATTACTGTCGACTGTTGCTATGTCTGGACGGTTGCTTTCCCATTTTACGTTTTTATTTACGGCGTTATCGGGTTTGACTTCTGCACGAAGCTGAGTGTGCTCGCCTATCTTGATCTGAACGTCATTGTACTCAAATTCTGTTGTGAGTTTTATGGAATATACCCTTGCCTGTGTTGTGGTGGTTTCAGCTTGTGCAGGCTCATTATGTGTTGCTGCTGTGGTTTGCGGTGGTGCATATGCAGGCTCTTTATGTGTCGTGCCGGTGGTCTGCGGCGGCGCATATGCAGGCTCATTGTAATCCCTTGTTTCGGCAGGCTGCGTGTCCATTTCTGCTGTTGCAGGCTGCCGTTTCTCCGTGGTAGTCCTGCTCGTTTGAGATGCTTCGGCAGCCTTTTCACTCAGATCATGTGTGGTTGTTGCTGTAGCTTGTGTTGTCACTGCTACAGCTTGTTGGCTCGTGATTTTAGATGTTTCAGAGTTGTATAAACTGCTTGTTGTGTTCGCATTTGAGCTTTCCTCAGAGTACCCCGGAACTATTTTCACGGCGTGGGTCTGCATATCTTTTCTGTCTATAGTTACTCTAAGTGTGATAGTTTTCCCTTTTTCGGTGTGCGCCGGTATCTTCTCACCAAACTCGTCATATGCGTCATCATATTTTGTGTCAGGCGTAGAAGTTTTAATAACCACACGCATTATTTTGAAATTCGACGGCGGATTTTTTACTGTGATCTTTCTTGAATAATCATCATACTTATTGCCTGATGTGAACTTATGATCTGTAAGGTCATCGTCAAAATTTACAGCCGTAACCTCAGGATATGTAGCTCCAGTGTCAGAACCTGAAAGGCGGCACTTTATGACAAATTCGCATACATTGTCGTAATACGCTGCATCTGTCACCTTGATATTATAGCCGTTAAGTGACATTGTTTTGTTATAGCCGTTGCTTTTGCTTTTGTATGTAAGTGAGGCTATCCAACTGTTGGATGTGAGAAACAAAACAGCCAGAACAGCAGTAACAATAGTGAATATCTTATATATCTTACTGCTCGCTTTTGGACTTACTACTTTCATTTTGTCGCCTCCGTTCCAGCTGCCTGAAGAAGTTCTTTTATAAGATTATCAACCATTTGAATGATAACAGTGTCGATATATTGGCTTATGTGCTGTTCGATTTTTAGGTAAGAATATGTTTCTGCAAGAAAGCATTTTCTGAAATAATCAGCGTCCATTTTTCTCAGCATAAGACCGTATTCCTGCTTAGTGTGCTCATTATAATAATGCGAAAAGCAGTTGTGTATGATCTCGATCCTGTCCTGAGCATTGCCCATATACAATAGCTGTCTTGCTCCGACTATTCTTCTGCAATGGAGCTTATCTCTGTCCGAGTCCAACGACAAAAGCATTTGTCCCGGTTCAAATGCTGTGCTTTCTCTGAGCTCTGCATATGAAAAACGTGGAAAGGCTTGATGAAGAATTTCAATGCTTTCCGGTGATTGTTTGAGTATCATTTTGTACTGGACAAGTGAGAAAATAACCTTGATCGAGCCAGCTGCCGCAAGATTTCCGTCTGGAATAAAGTCAAGTATCGACTGTGTTGCGAACCATAAACCTGCAAAATATTTTCGCGTACGGCGGCATAGTTTTTCTATAAATTCCGTTACCTGAGGGTATTTTACGGAAATGAAACGGTGTGCTTCATCGATAAGGCACACAACGTTTCGCATATCCCATGGATTGATAACGTTTTGATTATATCCTATGTTTTTGCATATGGTAGCCCACATTATAGTGAGTATGTTGAACAACTGTGCGTTATAAACATTGTCAGCCATTTCACTGATGCTCTTAACATCGAAGATGATAAGATCGTTGCTTTTTACATCAATGTTCGTTACTCCGTCAAACATACCGGCGTATGCACCATTGCCGCAAAGCTGCTTTATGTATACTTGTATATTACAGTATGCGTCATATTTTCTTTTAGGCAGTGAATCCGTTTGTGACAGCTTTTCAGTGACTTTGTTGTTCACATCGGTAAAGCAGGGAAACTTATCAGGTTCAAAAAGTGTTATATCTGTTTCGGGGAAAATGCCCTTGTCAGATAGACATTCTGTCACAAGATCCATGAAGATTTCCATAGTATACATATCTATTTCAGGTATATACATAGACATAAAAGTGCGTATTCGTGACATCTCTGTGGCAAAATTCTCTCTTGCCTCGTCCTCAGGTGAGATTTCATCATCAACTCTTGCATCGACTACCTTGCATATTTGAAGGGGATTTATTTTTGAGCTGCTGTTGATTTTTATTGTCTGTCCGCCGTAAACTTTAGCCATAGGCTGATATTCACTTTCGATATCGAGTACCATTACTTTATTGCCCAAAAGCAGCTGATCCTCAAGCATTGATTTGAAAGTAACTGATTTTCCGCCGCCCTTCAGACCAAACGCAAGCAGATCGAATGAGTTACGGGTCTTTGTCCTTTTAAACGTGTTTAGAATATTCAAACCGCCTGTTTCCGTGAATCCAAAGAAAAGTCCTGTATCATCGATATGTGACTGATAATAGAAAGGAAACTGCCTTGACAGTGTATCAAAAACAGGAAACGGTGTCTGAATAGTGTTGCTTTTATCATCGATAACAGAAAGAAACTCATGCTGTGTGGTATTTGTCGGTATATACGCAGACAGACCACTGAGCTGCAGCTCATGGATTAGCTCTTTTGAACGCTTGCTCAAGGAGCTAAGTGAGGCGTCTTTCAGAATGTACCTGAGCGTAACATAATATATCTGCTCATTGCCGTTTTTTATGTTCTGATAAATGATCTCAAGCTTTTGATACTCGGTATTTGTATCTATCTTATCGGCAGCGTCTTGAATAATTCCTCCTCGTGACTCTAACTCACGCAGGGATGCACTTATCTCATCTATGACTTTATCCTTTTCAGATATGCTTATATCCCATACTATGGTATCATCAGATTGTATTACCATTTGAGCCAGCTTGAGGTCATCGATTTCCGCTGCATAATCATAAACAACTATCGTCTGTGCATATACATCATTTACTTTGTAGTAATTAGGTCGAAAAGTTATCTTCTCAGGTAAAATAATCTCATTCAGGCTGCCTTTTTCAGATAGCTGCTGATTTTCTGTATTCAGACAGATAAGCTTGTTAAGCGTGACGATTATTTCATCATCGGAACACCACGATATGTCTATATCTCGCATATGGCTGATAAAACGTTGTGCACCGTTATAGATTTTCTTCTCGTCATCGGAGTATATGAAAAGATACGCCATCCTGTCAAAATGGCTGCTCTCAAAGCTGTCAAACAGCTCGTACTGTTCGTTGAGCAGATATTCGGAATATCTGTTTATGCTTTGCTGACTTTTGTATTTTATAAAAGCTTTTTGGTTAGCAAGATATGGCGTTTTTGATGTGAAAACATACTTGTGACCTGTGCCTATGGATAATGTTGCTTTCGCAAAATTATTGAAAACAGTGTTGCGGTCATAGTCATTAAGGTCAAATATATCCATTCCCGATACCGCAAGCACGCCCATTTTGAGCGGCTTGCCTTTTACTTTCAGCTCGACTATTCCGTTATGTATGCTTTCAAATGACAGACGTGACATTATGCTTGACGGATCATCTTTCAGCTTTTTGGTCTTTTTTTCTCTCGTAAAGCCTTTGGAAGTTTCGATTTTACTTTTCAATGTCGATGACTTCTTTTTCATTATTTTGTTCTCCTTCCTTGTGCTTATGCAGCGTTTTATTTGTCATAAGAAAGCTGAGCCACTCAAGCCAAGCCTCTGCAAAGCATTTGCAGGGGTCAGAGGGGCTTTTGCCACTCATAATAATAAACACTGCACCACAGAATATGATAAAAGGAATGCCCAGTTTAGAGCTGACCAACATTCCGGATAACTGCGAGGCTACCAAAAGAGTAACTATAAAGCCAACTATTTTGGTAAGGTTTATGTGTCTAAATATACGCTGCTCCGCTTTAGTTTTTTTCGGTACTACTCCCATAGCTTAGTTTTCTCCTTCCTTATTGAAGCCGCTGCCGCTGTTATTATTCGGCTCACTGCTGTTGCTGCTGTTTGTCGGTTTTGGAGCGTCAGAGCAGCTGCCGCCGTTTCCTGCACTGGCGGTATTTCTGCTTGCAGGATTTGGAATATTCAAACCGTTGCCGCTCTTGCTAGTGGCATTGTTGCTATTTTCACCTGATGATGTCGGAACGTTAAAGCCGCTGCCACGGGCAGGCTGAGATGTGCCGTTATTATTTCTGTTATTGCTGCTGTTTTCATTGTTGTTGGCTCTTGTATCAGTTCCATTTGTGCCGTCTTTCCCTGCTGCACCTTGCGCACCTCTGTCACCTTTAGCTCCATTCATGCCGTTAGTGCCATTTAAGCCGTCCTTTCCGTCAGCACCCTTTGAAGCGCTGCCTGCGCCGCCTGATGAAAAGCCCTCTCCTACAGACTCTTTTACGTTATTGGCAATGTTGTCTTTTGCATTTGAGAATGTATCTTTTATTGAGCCTGGATTTGTTACTGCATAAGCTGCCTTTGCGCCTGCATTAGTATGACCGAAAGCTCCACCGACAGCGCCTGTTACAGTTCCTGCTGCTGCGCCGCCTATAGCTTTTCCTATCTTGCCAGGGGTAGTATCACCGCCGTGTATACCACCATATACGCCGCCTGCAAAGCCTTTTACTGCTCCTGCTGCGCTGCTTGCGGTATGCTTTGCAACACTTCCTGCCCCATGTACAACGCTGCTTCCTGCACGAGCAAGTCCCATTGTGGCATAACTGCCCATTTGCATTGATTGGTTGATAGCCATCATTGTGGCTGCACCTGACTTAACGCCTGCATCAATGCCGAACAGCTTTGTCAACACCTCTGGACCGTCTATCACAAACTTTGCGCCTGCTATTATAACTATGAGCATTACCGCAAAATTGCTGCCGTATTCCGAACCTTTTATGCCCCATATAACGGCTATGTATATTCTTAAAAGAATTACAACTATCATAAGAATTATGTTTGAAAGCAGCATATTCTGGATAGCTTTTTTAGCTCTGCCTGAGCCGTTAAGGTCTGTTGCTATGATAAAGGGTGTAATGAGCTGTGCAAACATTATTTCAAATAGCGTAGTTGCTATTTTTATTCCGCTGAAAATAAGGCAGATAGCCACTGCAAGCATAAGCACAAAGGTTGACCAGAAGTCGATATGATAATAATATAAACAGTCAACCGTGTAGCCGCTGGTTATATTTCTGCGTATGATCTGCTCTACCGAATTAAGATCATCATAATCTTCCTCGTCAAAAAGAGGAAAAGATTGATATTCTGCATTTACTGGTTCTGCATCTTTGGCGGTATTTGTATTTGCCGCTATGTTAAGCTCCCTTATAACATCATCCTTGATAATGTCAAGTGCTTCCTCAACAGTATGTGCGTTTGCTCCTACCTCCTGCGTTTTTCCAGCCGCAGCTACTGCAGGGTGATTGGCTATGAGGTCACGGATATATGTGTTGAAGTTGCTTACATTAGTTATTCGGCTGCCGTCAGGGTAATGGAGATCGCCTATGGTCACGCCATAAGGGCAGGCGTCGCCGATAGAGGCTGATAAAAATTTATCATAGTCTTTTTCAGACAGAACACTGCCATATATCGAACCTGATGTGCTGTATACTGAACAGTATACCTGCATATTTGCACCATAATCTGCACTGAGTATAAGCTCTCCATTTGCATTCTTTAGAACATTATATTCATTTTCAAGTCCTAAAAGGGACATCATATTCTCTGTGGTTAGACTATTGTACTTTTTCTGCTTAGGATATACGTCATGTATATCTGTAAGATAACGGGTAGTCCAAGGCTTGCTATCGTCAGGCTCAATTCCACCTGTTATCTGAATGTCCTTTACATTTCCTGAACTGCCCACAGTATCGAGGTAAGTCATCATCTTCTTATTATCAACGCTGTTTTCAACGTCATATATTCCCGACGCCAGAAGATCCTTGCCCAATGTTCCGACAGTGACTGTGCCGTCTTTGTCGACCGTTGTCTGTTCAGATTGATCATTGATCTTTATGTTCTGTGCTGTTGTTATACCTTTGCTGCGAAGTGAGTTGCAAGAAGATATGAATGCCGGAAAAGCCACAAGCAGTATAGTTGAGACCAAAATACTCATCAAAAAATCAGACACTTTGATCTTATTTCTGAATATCACGAGAGCACACGCTCCAAAAACAAGTGCAAGGCTCATGATAGACAGAATAATCGTTTGCATTTGACTTAGGCTAAACTCATCTGATAGGTAGTCGAAGAAATTGAGTTTGAGTAATGTTTTGACAGCCTTATCAAAGTAATCTATCACATCACAAAGAAAACTCAGTATGTTAAATTCTATATTTATCAACAGATCACGAAAATGGTTCTTTATTGTTACCATTTTCAAAATCTCTGAGGAACACCCTGTATATCCCAGTTCTGCTGCACAAGCCTGTATACTGCCGCAGCCGCTCATAACAATGGCGGTGATGAATATAAGCTGATACCATACCTTTTTGCTTTTCATGTACTTCAAAATAATACTCCTTTCTGTCTATCTGTGTATGCCCGTAAGAACGCTAGGGATAACGCTTTTACGGACACACACAAATATGTGTCCGTGCAGATCAAGCTACATATATTGAGTCAAGGAAAGCGTCGCCGAAAACCAGCAGGGCAGCAGCCACGCCAATAGCGATAAGCCAGCCCTTGACTGAGGATATGCCGTTTTTGCCGCTTGCACCGAGGCATATAACAACGCCGACCAGACACAGTCCAAGCAGTGCTTTGGCTGCAATGGAAAGCCCATTTTTGTTTTTGGTGATCCAGGTGGCGACCGAAGCCCATACACCTGAGGTTGCGTCTGTTTCAACATCGGCAAAGGCTGCAATGGCTGATGACAGACAAGCTGTCATAATTCCGAATATACGAGCACTAAGCTTTATGCTCTTTTCTTTGATTTTTTCTTTCAGTTTCATAATTCATTCCTCCGTTTTTGTTTTATCTGTTAGTTTTGAATGTGCTGACACCACAGCCTTGAGCGTATCGTTCCAGTCTTTGCCGTAAGGCGGTATGCTGACTGAAACGGTATACTGCTGTGAATATTTGTTCATAAGCTTTTCCGTTGCCTGCTGTCCTGTTTCGTCATTATCAAGACAAAAGACTATCTGTGTGATACGAGGATCATCAGATAGTCTTTGCTTAAGTGCTATGTCAGAACAGCCTGAAAGGGATACTCTGTTTACGCCAAGCCAGCAGTCAGGACGGTATTTGTCCCCTTGACCGATAGCTGAGCATTGTTTTCTCATTGAAAGCTGCATTAAAGCGCCGTGTGACAACAGGTCAATGGGAGCCTCAAACACATATATCTTTGCAGGGTCATATCCATAAGAGCCGGGCACTGCGGAAACATAAAAACTATAATCCTTAGTGCTGCCTTCAATGTTCTGCGGATAGTATTTGTTGTATGTGTTTGTGATCTTTGCTTCTGCAAACTTCATTGAGCCAAACTTATCGTAGCCGCAGAAAATAGCTCGCTTTTTAACATCGAGGTATATGAGCTTATTGCTGACACAATAATTTATTATGTCAGCTGGAAGCTTTCTCGTTATGTTAAGATAAGCGAAAAGCTCTCGCCATTTGCCCTGCATGGGCGGCGGAGCTTTAAATTCTGCCTTTTTAGTTTTTTTCTGATAGTGCTGTTCGCTGATTACTGCTTTTCTCATTTCAGGAGAAGCTCGTATACTGGTGTTGCCTATTAGACGAGAAACAGCTTCTTTAAAATCGTATCCATCGACCTTGCAGAGCCAGTCGATAGCACCTTTTCCGTAAAGATCTCTTGAATACCAGTGCCAGGTATAGCGGTCTGGATTGATCTTAAGACTGTCATGCTCTATCCCTATATACCAACCGCCTGACGATTTAAAGTTGAAACCCTCGTGGCTTTCGAGAAATGTGACCATATCTGTTCGCCGTGCGGCTTCAAGCTCCTCTTTAGAGTACATGACAAAGCTTTTGCCTGATTCGTATCTTCTGTCTATCATATACCCTCACCTCCTCTCAATGTTTTATAATTTAAGAGCCTTTGGCTTAAGTTTTTCCAGTAAGGAATTATTCTTGCCTGTGTTAATTTTGTCACCGTTAAAAACATAGCTGCGAAACTGGTCGCTTTCTTTTTCAGACAGATTATAGACCTTTGTATCTGACGTAGCGATGAGCTTGCCACCCTTTGATACTACATCACACCATTCTGATTTTTCATTAGTGCCGATCAATGCCTGATATTTATTGTTGTGAAACCTAAATTCTATAGCACTTTCAGGAGTGTGGTTTTTATTCTGAGAATTTCCGCTGAGCTGTGCATTGACATATTCAAGACGTTTTGTCTTTTCGGCTAATTCTTGTCCATGCTCAAATGGTTTGAGCATATTTTGCTGAGCTTCTGAAAGATCCTTGTTTGCTTTTTCAAGCTGTTCTTCAAGAGAACACAGCTTCTGATTTATCTGTATTCCTGCAAGATTTTCAATTCTTCTGACATTTCCCACGCCATTATCTGTGGCAACGTCACATGAATAAGTAAGCTCTCCGTGGAGAACAGCGATACAAGGCGTATCAAGCTCAAAAAATGTATTTGCTGACGGATTTCGTTCTATTGTGACTTTAAAGCCACGATACGTTCCAAGCTCTATAGGCTCACCTGTGGCAGTACATTTTGCCATTGCCACGGCAATTTGTTCTCCTGCATTTTCTCTCTTATCGTATCTGACGCCGCCTATTGTCATTTCAAACTCCTTGTTCAGCGCCTGCTGTTCCTGATATTTAGACATATCACTCTTGGATTTTGCGAGAAGTTCAGAGTAATGTGTTATCTGCTTCGGCAAAGTTTTCTCTGCCAACTCCTGCATTTTGTAAATTGACTTCTTGTGTTCTGCTTCAAGGGTTTTCAGCATTGCAACATCATTGTCAAGCTGTATTTTCTCTTTTATCATAGGATTACCGCTCGCTATAGCTTGCATTTCAGAGTATGTAAGTACCATTTCGTCAACATCTTCTGAAACTCTTGCAGGGCTTTTTGAGGTCAAAATCTGATTTATAAATTTCGCCTTGTTTGTTATAATGCCCATCATGTATGCGTCAAAGGTTTCCTCTGTAAGATAGTGATATATTCCGACTTGCGAAAATCTGTTGCCTTGCCTTATTCCACGTCCGTCCTGCTGAGTGAGGTCAGAGGGCTTCCATGGTATATCAAGGTGATGAATTGCGCAGATCCTATCCTGAATATTTGCACCAGTTCCAAGCTTTGAAGTGCTTGCGATGATAAAACGTTTTTCGCCTTTGCGCAGGCTTTTGAACATTTCGTCCCTAGCCTTGTCTGTCTTTGCGTCTCCTGCAAAGCAGATCTCTTTCTCTGGTATCCCACGCTCCATAAGCGCCTGCTTTATAGCTTTGTACACAGAGAAGTGTGTTTCGTCCTCGTTGATAGCGATATCACAGAATACTATCTGAACGCCTTTTTCTGTCATAGTGTTTTTGTAGTTCTTTTCGAGGTTATCGATAAGCTTCATCACTTTGCTGTCTGGTGCAGGCTGAGCGTCTTTGAAAATACATCTAGTGTCAAGACCGAGCAAGCGTGCTTCATGAGTTATTTTCAGCATATTGTCCTGCCGTGGGTCAACTGTGCCGCTGTGTATCGTTTCAGAACGTGTGGCAAGCTCTTTCATGTATGCTTTTTGACGTTCGTCTGGCTTTGAGGTCACTACTATCGGCTTGCCTGTTTCAAGCTTTGGCACAGGAAGTTTCAGCATATCCGCTGTTTGAATATCAGCGAATTCCTTATACATCTGCATAAGTTCAGGTATGTTTACGAATTTGCTGAAACGATTTTTCATTTGAAAGCCGTTTCCTGCAGGCTTTATCTCTAATTGCGATACAACTTCACCAAATGTGCTTGCCCAATCGTCAAAGTTCTGCAATCCTGCTTTTTCGAGAAGATCTGGTCTGAGATAACGCTGCATAACGTAAAATTCCACCATGGAATTGCTTATAGGTGTACCTGTGGCAAAAAGTATATTGTTGCAGCCGTACTTATTGTTGAGATACTGAGTTTTCATCAGCATATCCTCTGATTTTTGTGCTGCTGTTGTTTGTACGCCTGCCACATTTGACATTTTTGTAGAAACAAAGCAGTTCTTATAGTTATGTGCTTCATCACATACAAGATAGTCAAAGCCGAGCTTTTCAAAACACAATGATGAGTCTTTTGGAGAAGAAAGCAGCTTTTCAAGCCTTTCCTCTATGTTTTTCTTCTGACGTTCAAGGGCTTTTACTGATGATTTATCCTTTCTCCCTGCTTCGGATATCGCACTCATGATATCGTGAAGTTCTTTTTGCATGAACTGCTCTTTGTACTCGTCTGACATAGGTATTCTTTCAAACTGAGTAAATGACATTATCACGGCGTCATAGTCACCAGTAACACATCTTGCAATAAAACGCTTTCTATTGGCTTTGGTAAAGTCTTCAGGTTTTGCCACAAGCAGTTTTGCATTTGGATAAAGACGCAGCCACTCACTTGCCATTTGCAATGTAAGGTGCTTTGGAACAACTACGCAGGCTTTATTTATAAGACCAAGACGTTTCTTTTCCATTACAGTTGCGACCATTTCAAAGCTTTTTCCTGCGCCGACCTCATGTGCGAAAAGTGTGTTTCCGCCAAGCTTTGCACGCATTATAGCATTTGATTGGTGTTTTCGCAGCGTTATTGATGTGTTCATGCCTGGAAAGGTTTGATGTGAGCCGTCATACTCTCTGCCCCTTATGGAATTGAACAGATAGTTGTACTTTGCAACGTATTTTTCACGCCTGCCCATATCGTTCCATAGCCAGTTTTTAAAAGCCTCCTTCATTAAACGAGCTTTCTCTTTTGCAAGCTGTGTTTCTTTAGTGTTTATCTCGTACCATACCTTATCGCCCTCCTCTCGTCTGTCACGAACTAAAATATCACGCTGATTAAGAAGATTTTCAAATATCTGATAGCTGTTCATTCTTGATGTTCCGAATGTTTCAGTGGCAGCAACTGAGCGGTCAGATGTTTTACCCTCTATTTTGTATTCACCAAGCTTTGTTCTTGTGACAGGGTAGTAATAGGTGTTTGCGTGTGCATACTCGTTTAAAAAATTGTTGTAATCTGCGACATCGATCCAGTTAGCACCGATCCTTACGGATATCTCGCTGGCTTCAAGGTCTTTTGGCACAACTTTCATTAGAGCTTCTACGTTTTTGTTGTAGCTGCTGTCAATATGTTCCGCATGATCTCTGGCTATTCTCAGCTTATCACGGATATTGCCTGACAGATATTCAGATGATTCCGTATAGCCTGAATATGGGTCATTGTCTTTAACTTTGGCAGGATCTCTGAATATTTCATCACCAAGGTCAGTGATAACCTTTTCAGGCGTAGTGTCTGTGAGCTGTGACATATAGAGAATATCGACCTTTCCCAATCTGTCCATTGACACTTGAAGTGCTTCAAGTGCCGTATCAACTTTTGAAACCGGAATATCTGGAAGTATCGTTCTCTTTGTGAATATTGCAGCCTTTTCAACTGTCTTATTTTCCACGTTGACAACTTCAAGTGCTGCTAAAGTGTTGTAGTCATCATCATTAGAAAAGCAGCGTGAATTGGCGCTGTCCGTAATGTTTCCGAACTTTGTTCTGAAATTGTCATATGTGCTGTTGAGCTTCTTCTGAAGCTCTGCAAGCTGTTCATCAGTGCAGCCGTCAGCCTGGGCATTGATAAGCTCCATAGTTGCTTGCCTTAGAGTATGAAGCCCTTTCATGCGTTCAAGCGATTTGCCTGTTTCTGTGACCTTGACCATTATTTCATTTTCACGGAAATAAAGATCTCCGTCAACAATGGTATGAGTGAAGTTCCTGACAGTTGGATCAGCAGGGAGTATCTCAGCTGTCCCATTGTCAAGCTCAGTTTCCACAGTATCAATAACGCCGTCTATTTTTGAAATGGCATTTATGAGCTGCTGTGCAAGGGGAGTGTCACTGTTTGCATAGCAGGTCGTTACCTTGCTGTCTGCACCATATTTTCCTCGCATACGCTCGTCCCATGCCATAGTACCAAGTACCATATCGGGATTGTCCACAAAATACTGATTGCAAGGAATGCCGTTGGCAGTTTCTGAAACGTGTACCCAGTTTGGAATAACAGAGGTCATTGTTGTTCTTTTTTTCAGAAAGATAATATCTGTTGTAACGCTGTCTGCATCTTTAAACGTTCCAGAGGGAAGTCTTACTGCGCCTAAAAGGTCACAGCGTTCGGCAAGATACTTTCTTGCTTTATCATTTTTCTTGTCCATTGTGAATTTTGAAGTCACAATGGCAACAATTCCTCCAGGCTTCACCTTATCTACTGCTTTTGCAGCGAAATAGTCATGGATTTTGAAGTGGTATTTGTCATAGGCTTTGTCTGCAATGCCATAATCTCCAAAAGGTATATTACCTATGACCACGTCAAAGCTGTTATTCTTGAATGTTGTTTTTTCAAACCCTTTTATCTGGATATTATCCTCTGGGTAGAGCTGCTTGGCTATTCGTCCTGAAATGCTGTCAAGCTCAACTCCGTAAAGTTTTGACTCTGCCCTCATTTCATCAGGCATTTTTGCAAAAAAGTTTCCAACGCCCATGCTAGGCTCGAGAATGTTTCCACCCTCAAATTGAAATCTTTCCAAAGCAAGATATACGCTGTCTATGACTTCTGGCGGTGTATAGAAGCTTGTCAGTGTAGATGACCGTGCTGCGGTATATTCATCTGCGGTCAGAAGTTCTCTTAAACGAGTCTGCCTTGCTCCCCAACTGTCAGCAGAAACATTCTCATTATCCGCAACAAAAGCTTGAGCAGTTCCGCCCCAACCTGAGTATCTAGCCATTATCTTCTGTTCTTCAGGTGTCGCAAGCCGCTTTTCACTCTCTATTTTCAGCAATGTTTCAATAGCAGCTATATTTGCGTCACATCGAGCAGCAGCTCCGCCCACAACAACATTATCAGGGTCAAAGTGGTATGTGCTTGCCTTGACATTTTTCTTTGGCTTTTCTACCTTTTCGGTTTTGACATCTTTATCAGGTATAGTGGCGGTTTCAGAAACAGGAGGTGTTTCAAAGAGTGAAATCTGTTCATCAGACGTAGGAGATATAGGGGCGCTTTCAGAAACAGGCGGTGTTGTCTTTTTTTCTTCAGACAGAACATTATCAGCGATTGTAGGTGTTTCATATGGTATAGGTTTTTCGACCTCACCATTTTTTATCGCAAGCATTTTCTTTTCATAATCGTCGATCTGTTCTCTGGTGAAGTAGGCGTTTTCAGGCATTTTCTCATACAGCTCATTGATCTTAGCTATCTGCTTTTCAACTGTTTCTGCCCACAAGTGCTTTTCTGCACCTGTTTTCAGATAGTAATCGCAATCAAGCTTAAGCCTGCCCAAAAGCTTGTCTATTTCAGGCTGTGTTTCATTTGTAGGTGTAGGCACTTCATCGACTAGGTCTGCCATATGAGCGGCTTTTGCAGCTTCAAGTTCAGGTATGATAGAGCTGTATATTGAGTATCTTTTCAGAAAATCAATAACGCCGCCGTATCCGTCCCCTGCGTCTTGGCGTTCAGTGATCGTTTGTCCGTCAGGCATATTGATAGTAAACTTGACCTTATCATAGCCCATAAACTGTGAGAATTCGTCATCAGCGTCTGCTTCATACCATGCTTTTGCTGAGCCGTATTTCTCTATTGCAGCCTTTGCTCCTGCCACCATTTCACTGTCAGCCTGTTCCATGAGCGTATCAAATTCTGCTACACTGTAGGTCTTGCCGTCCTCAAAGTAATTACTTTCGCTCCATTCACAGGTTATCGTAGGCTCGGACAATGCAGCAGATGTCTTGACATCATTTGAACTTATATCTGCACTATTTTCTTGCTTTTTACTCTTGACAATATTGCGACTTTGGTGTATAATAATATTAGAGTCAAGATTGTTTATCGCCTCAGGCAATTGGAGCCTTTGACACGAGAACAGTGCTTGGCTTTTTTCTTTGTCCCAAAACAGAATATTATTTGATTTTGCAGCACGTTCAACATAGTTTGCAAACCCATTTTCTTTTCCATAAATACTTGTGATAAAGTTTGATGATACATTTTCCATTTCATAAATGCCTTGCCCATTTGGTTTAACACTTACGATTATCGGTGCATTATCATTATCAACGTTATTTAAACAAATTACTATACTTTTATCAGCACTTTTGTTTGGAGAAAGTGAGTCCATTATTATGGCAGGGCTTTCTAAAAGATGTGGGATATTACATATCTGTTCTAGTGTTAAGCCGTGCCAATGTGCATTGTTCGGGGATTTTTCATGTAGAGCGTCTTTTAAATGTCTTTGCGTATACAACATAGGAAGCCGATCACAGCCGATATCCACAAGAATTTGTGGTGTATCACAAACCTTTAGATTTGAGTATTTTGGAAATACGCCATTTAAAACATCATTTATCTGTTCAGCAAATGTTTTTTCACTCTTGACAACTCCAGAGGAGTCTGTTATACTGCTTGTAGAGCTATTAGGAACAGCAGGGCGTAGCTGGTTTACAGCCAAACCTATAATTCTTGATGGTTCTATTTTTTTGTCCTGTTGAGTAACAGAATTATTCTTGTATTCAATATTTTCCTGCTGCGTACCCTTGACAATATTGCGACTTTGGTGTATAATAATATTAGAGTCAAGAATGTTTAAGCCCTTGGACAATTGTAGCCCAAGCACACTGAACAGTTCTTGGCTTTTTTCTTTGTTGTAATAAAGAACTTTGTTTTGTTCTACGGCACGATTAATTTGATTTTCAAAATTGTTTCTGCCATGAAAACTCATTACAAAGTTGGATTCGACCAATTCTAAATCATATTTAGCTTTGCCATTTGGCTTTATAGCAGCAATGATAGGCATTTTTTCGTTGTCAAGTTCAGATGTTACGATTATTATGCTATCATTTCTCGAAAGGGAATCATATATAATCACGGGATTTTCAAGTAACATGGGCATTTTTTTGATTTGTTCTGCGTTCAATCCGTGGTAATGTATGCTTTCACCTGTATTTCCTTTCGGCTTGAGAGCGTCATGCAAATGCCGTTTCGTATAAAACATTGGAAGTTGCTCACAGCCAACGTCAAGCAGTATTTGAGGTGTATCGCATACTTTCAAGTCATTGTATCGGTTTGCCTTTCCTGCAAGTACATCATCGACCTGTTCAGCAAATGACTTTTCACTCTTGGCAACTCCAACTGAATTTGTGTCAACAGAGTTATCCTGAGCTTCAACCACTTGAACGTTCTGCTTTGAATGCTCTATTACAGCCTTATCAAGATATATCTGAACATCATGTGGATCTATCTGTCCGTCAACTGCCTGATGAAACATCTCAAAGAATGTTTTTATCTCGTCTACCGTTAGCCGTTCATCGACCTCGTTAAGAACAGTAATGGAAATTCCCTCAGAAAAGCCCTGCTGCAGCATGGCTTTTTGTTCATCACTATATTCATGGTGAGAGAACATATCTGACAGTTTCAGCCGACCATTGAGTTCATTTACATATGTATAGTAATCATTGAGTATGCCCTTTGGATCGAGTGTTTGCTCAATGACACTCTGAGCATAATAATCAGACAATAAAGATGATATATGCCGCAGTTCATCGGGCGAATATCGGACGCTTACCCAATGCCGTATGTTATGTTCACCATTTTGTGCAGCTGCCACCACAGCCTGTTTTAATGCAAGTATCTGTTCTTGCGAAAACTTAAGCTTTATAAGGTCTTGGAGTATATCGTCAACCCTATCAGACGTGCTTTCTTGCTTTGCGGTTTTGGCATTGTCAAGAGCTTCGTTTTTGTGGTCAATTGCGATAACTTCTTTTTCAATTTCAAACAGCGTGTCTTTGGCAGCGTGCTGAACAGCTCTGCTGAAAAGAATCATATCTCTTGCATTTTTGATAAGGTCAAGAGCGCTTACATCAACATCGGCGTGCAGATCTATTTTACCTGAAAGATTACATCTTTGAGAAACAACGAACCGCACCACAGAATCCAGTGAATGGCGGTACATTTCAGCCTGTTTTGTATCAAGTCCCATTTGAGATATTGCATTTTGTACTGACTCAGCAATAGGCGCAGAATTAATACTGTTTGCTGTCATTGCTTCGATACATTCTTTGACCGATCCTGCGTTTATATTGTATCGGTTATTAAGCGTATTGAGCAGCTCAGGTGTATTGCGGTCAGTAAGTGTCCACATCTCAGGCAACTCTTTGCCGCCTGTCTGAGTGACGTCATATAAATATCTGCAAGTGTGATTTTTGCCAAAAACAGCAACGCCGTGAGAGCCACGTCTTACATATCGCCCCAGACGTCCCCATTTCTTATACTCAGCGATCTTTGTTGCATTCCTATCCTGCTGGAATACTAACACAGCGTCTGAATACGGCTGCTTATACATTTTTGCGGAAAATTTGAGATACTCAATGTAATCCTGCTTATTGTTTCTGAGATGCTCATTGATTTCAAACCAGGCTTGTTTTACAACTTCATACTTATCGTGCTTATCCATTTAAGTTCCCCCTCTTTTATTTTTCAAGAATATTTAAGAGCCGTTCCAAAAGCTCCTTATTCTTTCCTGCGTCTGTCATATCCATGATGTTGAGAGCATATCTTACTCCTTCAACAAAACCCAGATCGTGAGCGTCATCAATTACATTCGCTTGCAGTTCATATTCTTCCTCTTGAAGCTGAATTAATCGCTCTTTCTGCTCTTTGTAGGTTTTCACCCAATGGGTCTGAGCATTATCTGCTTCGTAATCATTTTGAAAGTTTATCATTATCTCTTCCAAAATATCAAATTTGCTTTTCTTTGGCGTTTCAGTATTCATGGTGTTTCTCCTTTCGTATATAAAAAGAGCGTATGAATTTCTTCACACGCTCAGGTTTACGATTTTAAGTTGTGTGTCACTGTGACACACTTATGTATGTGTAAGTTTATAACTTTGTAAAAAATATTGTATTGACCTTTCAATTTATAATATTTATACTTTATAAATAAAAGGAGGCGTATTTATAATGAACGTTATAAAAGATATCATAAATAATATTTACAACAATTATAAATTATCGAATGTTGTATTGTTAGCATTATTAATGTGTTCATTTGACAATGATTTAAAATCAATGTTTGATCCGTTAATTTTTAATGATGAAAGGGTATATCCAATTCTTATGGGTTTGACAGCTCTTGTATACTTGATTACATGGCTATTATTCTGCTGGTGGTTTTTCTTGCACGTTAGTGATATAATTATTTCAATATCACGTAAACATAATGTTGATATGACTATATATGACAAATCCATTGTGTGTTTTGATTTAAAACCGTACAAAAAGGTTACTAGATACCGGCTAGTTAATGCAATTAAAATGTTATGTTTTCTCGTGATGATTGTGTCATTTCATGAAAATTACCTAGATATAGTTCGTCCCTTGTTTTTTAATTATTGGAAATATCAACTGTTATTTTTAATCTTTCCATCTGTTTTAGTGATCTATTTGTTTGTTTTTAAGCAAATCATAAAGAATAAAATTTGATTGTGCTTTTCTTAAATATTTATTACCATTCAGCCGATCATAAGTAAAAAAGCCATAAAAGTGCAAATACAACTTAGAAGATGTGTATTTCTTATAATTGACCAAAAGCCGACTGAGATGTCTTGTTCATGAGTCAGATTGTACACAAGCTTGTACATATATTTGCTATTCAGCAAAATTATAAGTGCTTTAATTAGTAGCCAAATAATCTCTATTTTTACTCTTAATATTGAATTGTTCTCATAATATATTTTGAGATATCCGAACAACAAAGAGTTAGCAAAAACCAACAATATTAGCAGTTTGGAATCTATAAATGGCTGTTGATTATTATTGTCCATAAAAAAATATCTCCTTTGCTTGACTGGTTTTGTGTTTTAAGATATAATTAAAATTAGAAAAAGGAGGTGAATATAGTGTATCAACAAATCAAAGACTTATTTTTTCTATCGAAAAAGAATAAGTTTTGCTCATTTTTAATAATATTTGCACTACATATCTGTACACTCAACAATGATTTTAAATCAGAACTCGATTGGTTTCTTTGTGGAAAAAATGAAATTTATGACTTAACCAAACTACTTATCTCTGGCTTTTTTACCTTCACGGTCATATTTGTATGTGTAAAAATAACAACATATGGATTGTTTCATCTGATTTTTGCCATAGAATTTAGAAATAAATTTCCCGCAATTGATAAAGTTGGAAACAAATATTTGTTCTTGCTTGACCTTGGGGATACGGCAGGGCTTCTTATATATCCTAGTCTGTTGATTATTTATTTTTTGTTAATAATTATGTCGGTTCGTCAAAATTGGGATTATTCTTTGACATATTTTACAAAACAGTTTTCCATAGAACATCAAATTGCATTAATTTTATCATTATTGCCATTTGGGGTGCTATGGCTTTATGATAAAAAATCAGAATGAGTTTAGATAAATAGCTTGCTAAACACCCAGCGCCTGCCCCGTTGCAGGCGCTTTCTTTATGTATGATAAATTGATCCCCTTTTTACTGCCTTTTCAGACAGTATCAATTATCTTTCTTTTTTCTTTCAGCTGAACATCACAGCAGCCGTTCCAAAAGCTCCTTATTCTTTTCTCTTTTCAACTAATATAAAGATCAATCCCATAAGTGCAGGAAGTATCATAATCGGTAGTATTCTTGCCCTAATATACTCTGACGGAGTTGACCAATCTGCTTTGTTATTGACAACAATTATCGAGTTGACTGCATTTGCGATAATAAAAGTGATGTTGTAGAAATTACGCTTGATTAGCTTTTTCATTTGAATATTCTCCATAATTTTTATATAATAAAAGAGTGTATGAATTTTTTCACACGCTCAGGTTTACAATTATTATTGTTGTGTTTCATTTATAACTTCGGTGAACTTATATGTTCCAACGGGAAGTCCTTTTATATTGATTACTCCACATTTATCAGCAGAAATATACGGGAACTCCACAACTTTTCCGTCAGAAGATATTCCCTTCAAGTTATACATCTGTGGTCTATCACTATTCCTTTTATGTAGTTTTGCAAGCTTTGAGAAGAAATGTTTTTTGAGTTTTTTCATTGCTTTTACTCCCATTCTATAGTTTTTATTGAATACCCATATTTGCTTAGATACTCCAAACACGCCACATAAGGATTAAGAAAAATATCTTGTGGCAATGCTTTTTCATCAATAGTGATTTTATTTATTTCCTGTATCACATCATTGAATATCGATTTTAAATTTTTTTTATAGGAAACGATAGCTGCTGTCTTAAACCACAAAAATGTGTTTTCATTTATTAAAAGACCAATTTCTATGCTATTGCCATTTTTTGAATAACAGTTTCTTCGTATTCCGAATACCCTTTGATTACTTTTGGGTCTGTAAAAAATAATCAGGCTTTCTTCATTTGTTTCGGCATACACGGCATGAAATCCATTCTGCTTGAAGTGTTTCTTTAATTCACAAAATAGCTGTTCAAAGTAATTTAATTTTCTTGGCTTAAAAACGCCTATTGTTCTTATGATATCATATGAACTGCAGTTTCTTTCCCATGTTTCTAAATCATCAAGAACAAGTTCCGCCTGTTCCGCTGATACCGCAAAATCTTTTGGGTACATAGTCAAAAGCATATTAGTAAGCTCACTTGTGCTAAAGCCAACGCCTTCGTTCGCATATTCCTCAAAAAAGAGTCCCATAACATATGTTAGCAAGTATGGTAAACTTACAATATCGTATGAAGTTTTGAGAACAGTTTTTGCCTTGTCACCATTTCTTGAAATGATAAACCTTAATTGCTTATAATTTGACAAGAATCTCATCCTTTCTTAGCATTAAATCGACCGATAGTGCGTAACATCTTCTGGGATTTTTCTCCTGAAAAGAGTTTTTTTATTCTGTTAATATCGGTGTACATATATCCATCACTTTCACAATAGCCACCCTCATCGATAAGGTCATAGTATGTATAAGGCGTATCAGGATTAGTGTTGAGGTCAAGAGCTGTAATATGTTCCTTCATAACACTAAAGCCATACATGGTTACAAGCTTGTCTACGATATCATCAACAGATGCTGCATTATACAAATAGATAATGTGTCCGACAAGGAGCAGCATATCTTTGCCCTTTATTTCATTACTGCAAATCAGAGTTCCTGTTTTGTTATCGTCTGCTATAAAGTATCTATACTCATTCATTTTTACCTCCAAAATCTTCTCGCTTTGTCACAGCTATGACATTAGACTTAGGGTCATGAATTATCAAGTTCTCTGTACAGAGCTGTTGCTCTATCAATGAAAAACACTGTCCCATGCCACTATAGTGATTTCTGCGGTGCTTTTTGAAAATCTTTATGATATTATTCATCATCAACCATTATCTCCACATATTTTCTGATATAAACTGAATTTCTGTTCGGATAGTTTTCGCTTTTCTGTAAGAACTCATATCCGTCTTTTTCAAGCTGTTCTGTGAACTTTTCAACTTCTTCTGGCAAACCCTCTATGCGTACTTTTACCATTCTTATCAGCTCCTATTATTATAATTTTGTTATTATTTATCCATGTCATGACCTCTTGCTCTGTCAGTTGTGGATAATGCTCTTTTTTCTCATCAATCTCTGAGCAGATGTTGTTTGTGATATCCTTGGTCCATTCTAAAAAGATATGAAACATAAGTGAAACTACTCCACCGCAGTACACAAGACCGCCAACATTTAGCATTAGTTCAGGTATATCACGTACCATATCTCTCAAATCAATTGTTTCTGATATCTCTGTCACAAAATATCTTTTATCAGTGTAAAACATTATGTACCTTGCGGCACAATCATCAATACGTCTTAATAGTCTTACATTATACCCTTTTTCTTTCAGCTCGTCAGCTATGCATTCTATGACTTTTTGTTCTTTTATCATTTTTATTTCCTTTTTATCACGTTTTCTTAGTTTAAATAGGGAGACAAAATTGTACAAATAAAATACAACGAATAAGATATACAGTATATTCATGATTTCACCTTGAAACGCTTTGCTATTTTCTTCGTAAGTTCAATTGGTTTTCGCCAAGCATATAAAGGATCACCAGTGTATATTGACCACAACAAAGACCAAGATCCTATTACAAGTACATAGCATATAATCAAAAAAAGAGTGTTCACATTACTCTACCTCCCCAACGCCTGCCCCGTTGCGGGGGCTTTTTTCTATTTAAACTGCTTGTGCTTTGAAAATAAATATGTTATATTATTGTTAAATGATATCCATTTTCTTTTAAATATGTGGTGATGACAGCTTCTTGATTTTCAAAAAACAACTGCAATGAATTGTCTATCCAATAAGTATTTGAGTCGGGGTCATAAAAGATTGTAAACCTGTAGTCCTCAGCTGCCTTATCTACGCCTTTCATTTTCGCTATCATTTCATCAAACTTGTTATCACAGCCGTCATAAAACGGAACACTGAGCTTTTCATCAGCGCCTTTTTCAAGACAACCAAGGTCAAACCACTTAGAATCATCACTTTTATGTATAACATATATCTTTGTGCTTTTATAATTTGGATAAAATAACAGCAGTTGTTCATGCTCATTAGCCGCATGATATGTCATATAATTCTTGCTTTTATAGTAATTTTCTAATCTTTTAAATATGCTCATTCTTTTACTTCTCTAATTATAATTTCTTTTAAGGTGTATTTTCCTGTTAAAACTCTTAAACACATCAATATTTGTGAAATGAAAAATACAACGAATAGAAGTACTATTAATACATTGTTTTTTTGAGATATAGACCATCCGTTTTCAGCAAGAAAGCATAATGTTGCAGCTGTGATAATACTTTGAACAAGAATATTCAACTCATCTATTAAAATGGACTTTACCGCATATAAAATTTTTTCCTTTTTGCTAGGATACCTGATTTTAAAAGTTACATCATGGAGTTCATTTTCATTATTCATATTACTACCTCCCAGCCCCTGCCCAGTTGCAGGGGCTTTCTTCATGTTTGATAAATTGATCCTCTTTAGCTATCTTTTTCAGACAGTATCAATTATCTTTCTTTTCTTTTTCGGCTGAACATCAGGACCGCAGCTCCTGCGAGAATGATAGCCACGCTGCCAAGAACTGTTCTGCCGTCAATGTCATTGTCGGAAGAACCAGTGTTTGGCGTGTCAGGAACTTTTTCATTGAACATATCTGCGTCCACTGTCTGAGCGTAAGTAACAGTTACCTGTTTGGAGTCAGCCACAAGATAGCCGTATGGCACTGTTGAGCCGTCCTCTGTTATTGTGTATGTACCTATCGGTACATTTTCAAACTTCGCTATGCCGTCCTTATCGGTTATCGCAGGAATGTTTATCTCTCTGCCTGTGTCAGATGTTCCCGAAAGAATAAAACGAATGCCCTCGATGTTCGTCATGCCGTCTGTTTTCTTGTGTACTTGAACTGTTCCTGTCTGCTCGTTATTGAGAATATTTTCATCAATAGTCTGAGCATACTCGACCTTGACTTCCTTTTCATCAGCTACGAGATAGCCGTATGGAACTGTTTCCTTATCCTCGATAATTTTGTATGTACCCACTGGTACGTTCTCAAAAACTGCTACGCCGTCCTTATCGGTAGTCGCAGGAATGTTTATCTCACGTCCTGTGTCAGATGTACCTCTGAGATAGAACTTGATACCCTCAATATTCTTCTGCCCCTCTGTAGTCTTGTGAACTGTGATAGAGCCTGTCTGCTCGTTGTTGAGTATCGTTGCGTCTATTGTCTGAGCATACTCGACCTTGACTTCCTTTTCATCAGCTACGAGATAGCCGTATGGAACTGTTTCCTTATCCTCGATAATTTTGTATGTACCCACTGGTACGTTCTCAAAGACCGCTACGCCGTCTTTATCGGTAGTTGCAGGAATGTTTATCTCACGTCCACTGTCTGATGTACCCTTGAGGTAGAATGTGATACCCTCAACATTCTTCTGACCCTCTGTTCTTTTCTGAACCTTGATTGAACCGGTCTTTTCCTCGTTGGTGACCTTGACTTCTGCGGTTGTGTTGTACTCGACAGTTACGGTCTGCTCGTTAGCTACAAGATAAGCCGCAGGAACTGTAGAGCCGTCCTCTGTTACTGTGTACTTGCCGATAGGGAGGTTTTCAAAGAGTGCCTCGCCGTTTTCATCGGTGAAAAGCTCACGCTCGATGTCGCTGTTCGTGTCGGAGATACCCTTGACAACGAATCGTATATCCTTAATGTTGAGGTTGCCTGTTGTGCTCTTTGTGACCCTAATAGAACCCTCTTTAAGGTAGTTCGTCATTTTGGCATAAACCGATACGCCCTCTTCGGTTATCTCAAAAGGATACAATGTATCGTCAATGATATACTCTTCAGGTGCTGCTATCTCGTGGTAGAAATACTTGCCATAGCCCAATAAGAACGTTGCAATGCCGTTTTCATCGGTAATACCTGTTGTTATCTGACGTTCGTTTTCGTCCAAAATCTCAAACTCGCAGTTTGGCAGCAGCTCACCGCCGAGGTTTTTCTTTGTGATGATGAAAGGTGCTGTCCAAGGTGTGTTCTTAACAGACACTTCTGATCCAAAATCAGCAGTATCTGTTGCTATCTTCACGGTCTGAGGCTCGCTGTTCAGCGAATAGCCTTTAGGTGCTTCTATCTCTGTAACAGTGTAGCTATAGCCCTGATAGATGTCCTTTGTAATAACAGCTTTTCCGTTTTCATCGGTTGTAACTGTGTCGATAATGTCGCCCTTTTTGCGTATCGTTATGCCGCCGCTTACTACTATATCTTCGGCTGCTGTTATCTCAAACTTGGCTCCGCTGAGATATTTTTTGCCGCTTTCGTTAGTTTTGTAGATAACAAGCTCGCCCTTGTCTACAGATGTTCTCTGATTATCTACTACTGTTTTGCTTGTTTTATCAGCCTTAACAGTTACGTCTGTTTTGGTTTTCAGTGCATAGCCATTAGCTGTAGTTGTTTCCTTCCAGTAATAGCTGCCCTGCGGCAGACCTGAAACGTGGATATTTCCGTCAGCGTCAAGTGTCATATCTGTAGCGTTAGCCTGTGAAACAGTTGAGCTGAATGTATACTTGCCGTCGCTGCCTGTTGCCTTGATGAATAGATCGCTGTCGCCGTTCTTCATAACAAGGTTGAATTTAACAGCTTTCAGCTTGTCGGCAACGTTTGTTTCCTCGTTTCCGAAGAAATCAATGAAGTTCTTTTCAAGGTCAGCGTTGCCTGTAGGCATATCAATTTTCAGCTTGAAATATGCCTGAACAGGGTCTTTGCCTGACATATATCCAACTTTCGCCTGAGAGCCTGAGTCATTTTTGCCCTTGTAGAAAAGTGGAACACATTCCTCAATTTTGCCACTATTCTTTGCTCTTGCCTTTGTCAGAGTAACAGTTTTTGTTCCTGCCTTGATGTTTTCATTGGCGGAAACCTTGATGTTACTTCCGTCTTTTTTGAATGTAACTCCGTCAACTTTTGAAAAATCGAACTGTGAGATACTGCTGTCAGCCTTTATTGTACCCTCATACTTCTTTGTTGAAGTGTTATACTTCAATTCGTATGTAGGGGCTGTTCTTACGGCAGTTGTTGCACCAGCAGGGATTTTGTAATAGTTTAGTATATCACCTTTCATTTTCTTGTAGCAATCCACAAGGTTTTTATGGTCTGCTGATGAAGGAGCATATATGCGGTTCAAAATCGTATTTTCGTCCGAAGAAAGATTTTCTGATGAACTGTCAAAAAAACCGCCTGATACTGTCCATATCATAGCTTGAGAAGCTACTCTCTCTGTATCTGCGTTGTAACCGTATTTGGTTTTACCCTTATACGCAAAAATTGTAGCAACTTTAAGATTCTTTCTTTGATCAACATCTTTATAGTATTTTTTTATGCCCTCATCATCGAATGTTGATGAACTCATTACGATGTTGTTATCATGCTCAGTACCAAGCTGAACACAATAGCAATTGTTTCCGCTTTCGTCATTCCAGAAATAGAACTCCTGCGCCCACTTGTAACGGAATGCGTCATTGGTATTTCCGCCTGTCAATGGGTCATAGGCATTTTTAAGCCCTGAACCTTCAAAGTTGTAGCTCCAATCAAGAACCTTGCTCTGCGTATGCTTTGTGTCAGCCGCAAAGGCAACAAGTCCATTTGAAAAGATTGAGGCTGTAAGGAGAAGCACTGTGAGTAAAGAACCTATCCTTTTTACGATACTTTTCTTCATTTTTATCTCGCCCTTTCAATTTATTTCTCTATGTCAAATCCTTGCGGATATTATTTTTTTGCATAAAAAAAGACGATTGAAATTTTCATCAATCGTCTTAAACGCTTTATTCAGTTTTTATGCTCTCAGCAAATATGTGTTCCAACAGGAGTGACCATAATAATCTGTTCCTGCTTGAATGATTATTATAGACTGAGTTAAGTTGTGTTCGTCATAATAACTATACTCGTCTTGTATTTCTTCTTTCAAGCTCTGCAATACATCAGCATATTTTTCGTGTGCATAAACATTATCTCCTGTCATCCATGAAGCAGTGTCGAGGTTAATATCTGCGGTGTCTGCTAAAAATTCATCTACTGATGAATAACCAAACTGTGCATATATCTTTTCAACCCTTGGTCTTGCCAATTCATTGCTGTATGCCTGCAATTCTTTCTGAAGTCTGTCTATATCACTCTGTGTAAGGTTTGCCTTTGGTTTAGCTGTTGTAGTTGTAGTCGGCTTTGGCTTCGGAGCTTGCGTTTTCTTTGCCGTTGTGGTGGTCTGACGTTCGGTCTGTCTTTCGGTTTGTCTTTCTGTCTGACGTTCCGTCTGCTGTGGCTGATAGCTGTTGTTATTGTCATTGCTGTAGCTATTGTTGCCTGAGCCGTTGTTTGAAGTGCTGTGGCTGTAGCTCTGATTATTATTCACTGTGCCGCCATTACTAGCTGGGCTGTTCGATTTTGTGGTTGAGCCGCCCTTGGTAGTGGTTGAAGATTTACCACTGCTTGTGCTTGCGGACGTTGTTGATGATGTTGTGGTAGCCGAAAGGGAAGTTGTTTCCTCACTCTGAGAGGTCAGTGTGGCTTCCGTTGTGGTAGTTGCCGAAGCTTCTGTGCTTGAAGCCGTTGTGGTTGCCTTTGGAGGGGCTGATGATGTGTTGTCTGTGTTGCCACAGGCGGTTATGCTTATCATTGTCGCACTGATTATCAAGGCGGCTATGGCTTTTATCGTGTTCTTCATATGGTTTTCCTCCTTTTTTAGACTTGACATATATCTTAAAGTGATGTATACTTATATATAGAAAAGGTAAACCGCATAGACGGTTGACCTCATATGTAATTGTTATTAAAAAATAACCGCTACTTTTGCAGAGGGGCGGTTATTTTTTTATGCTTTTTATCAGCTCGTTGAGAGCGACAATCAGCACGATAGTCAAGACAAAGAAAGCTAAGTCCATTCTATCACCTCCTCTCGCTGTCGATTTCTCTTAGCTTTCGCCGAGATACTCAGGACTTTAACGATCAGAGGGCAACCGCCTACCGTTTAAGTTTACCTTTTCCAAACTAGATTATATCACAATTGATTTGTGATGTCAAATATTGCTGTTTAATTTTGAGCGTTTATCGCATTGATGATATCCTTGATGAGCTCTGTTTTATTTCCATTGCTTAGGTCATAGTATTTATAATCGCCTAATGACGGCATGATGTTATTTACATCTACATCGTCTATTTTAACTATGTACCAGCCTTTTTTCTTGTTTGTTAGCGCTGACATTATTGTTTTAAGTTCCAACTGTCCGTAATTTGATGACAGTGTCGCATGACTAAGAAAGAGAATGGCAAAATCACTTTCTTCTATACCTGCAAGGATTGATTCCAGCAGGTGAGAACCTACGCTTATGTCTTTTTTGTCTATCCAAAGATCAATGCCGCTGTATTCAAGGGCTTCTGTTATTTCATAGACCAATTCCTTGTTAGCATGGCAGTATGATATAAATACTTTTTTCCTCCTAATATGAGTATTAAAGTTGTATCCCTTCTTGGTGAGATCTGATTTTGAACAGAAGAAATAAGCGTCATTGAACATTTGCGTTATATCTGCTTTGCTGAAACTAGGTGGTATAGTCGCCATATTGAATTTTCTGTTGCAAAATTCCATGAACAGTTCGTGAATCCCCAACGATGACTCTTTTCTCAAATCATATTTCTTGATAATGTTTTCAATAAGCTGTCCCTCATTTTGTTTCGCTTCAATTGAAAGATAAGAAACAAGGTTATATGGAATATTACATACAAATAAAATGATACAGCCATTGGAAGATACGATTTGGTTTATTTCATTCACTGCGTCAATGTAGGCTTCTCGATTTTCGTAGGGTATTAAAATGGTAGCATAGTATTTCATTTTCGTTCCTTTATATATTATGATCTGTTTGCTGTCAACGTCAGCAAACGCTTTGACGTTTAGTTCGATTTGAAATAGAGCTGCATACCATTTATAAAATTTTAACGGCTCATCAGATATTGCTGAGAATGGTATCGATATGAGTGAACTATTTTTCTTGTCATATCTGTTATACAGCTCTTTTAACTGAGATGTATTGAGTAACATCGCACACACTCCATTCTACCATATTATTCATCATGTGTCAATTATCTGCTATTCTTCACTAAGTATTTTATGATAAACAAACAATGTTGCAAAACAATCCGCAAGGCTATTATGTGCTTCAATTCCTTTCACGTTCCAATCATAATCATAGTACGCCGCTGCTGTTGTGAGTTTCTGCCATTTATAATCCTCATGATACACACTGTATTCACCGTAAATTTCAGCAAATTGTATCATCACATCTTCAGTACGAAATGCATTGTACTCCTCATCTGTTATGATATCGCTTCCCATGAGAAATCTCAAATCAAAATCAACGTTATAGCCGATTATCCAATGTGCCTGCGATAATATCGCATATAGTTCAGCGGCTTTCTCGTTTATATATGGTGCGTCAGCTACCATTTTAGGCGAGATATGATTAACACTTTCTGCTTTTGACCATTCTTTGTGCTTAAGTGGCTTGAAGTAGCTGTCAAAAAGAACGTTTCCCTCCTCATCAATGATAGATACCTGCAATAGCTCATCACGAAAAGGGTCAAGTCCTGTGGTTTCTGTATCTATCACTATTGATTGAGGATACTCTTTTTTCGGATAAAGCTCTTTTGTTTTCTCGGTTAATTTCCATATCAAATCTCGATAAGGCAATAAGGCAGCTTCGACCGCTTCATCAAATATCTTCTTCTGTTCCTCTTGGCGTTTCTTTTCCTCGGCTTCTTTACGCCACTTGCGGTTAAGTCTTGCCAGCTTATTTTTTCTGTCCCTCTCAGGCTGAAAAAAATCCTGCAACTCTTTTTCTGTTGCAGGCTCTACCTCATCAGGGCTGTAGTACACATATGAAGCTTGGCAATTCTTATTCGCCCAAAGTTCAACGCCTTTAGCGTCCTTTTTCGGTAGCTGTCCTAAGAGCGCCCACTGACGTATGGTTTTGTATTCTTCAAATTCAGGACAATAGTTCTTGGCTTTCATACCATTACCTCCTTTTCATTACTTACATGAAAATCTCGTACCTGATTTTGATTGCTTCGAAGTAGTACGGCGTGTAGTTGCAGTTAAAGATATTGTTGGGCGCATAATACTTGCTTGGTATATATGCTTTCTCTCCATTTTTGTCGATATACGTTTCAGGGGGATCGGAGTCATACACTGAACCGTTCCAAAGGTTGAATGCCAAACGTGTTGTTTTACTGCTTGTGCTTGTCTGAAAAGGCTTGTTCAACCCTTCGAAAATAATAACATCTTTTTTTACGTCATATAGTGCGCCAATATGGTCACGCAAAACAGTGTCCAATGTGAGGAGGTAAGCAAGTGACATATGAAAGTTATCGAGATATGGCATTTCCTTGCACAACTTATTGAACATTTTCTCGTGTTCTTTACCTTGAAAAATCATTTTTCTTTCCTGCCTTTCTTAACAAAAAAAGGACACCTGAAAATTCAAGTGTCCTTATGTTTGTATTTATTACTCTAAATTCATGTAAAATCTTTTGCCTTTTATCTCAAACCCGTTTTTTTGATAAAAACAGCAAAGATTATCAAAACCGATCGGTGTATCTACCCAGATACTCCCCCATATTTTTTTTAACTTCATTAATCTTGCAATGGCTATCATAGCTTGAATATTTCTGCTGCCATGACCTTCTCTGTGCAGTTCTTTTGTATCAACAGAAACAATTTCCATTACATCATCCACAATATCACTTGATGACATAGATATTGGATTGCAATAAGCTGCACATCGTGTTGTAACATATATTGGTCTATTGCGATTTAATATAGGTGATACAAATAGTCCAAATAGTGAGCCATTAACATCGTACATGTCAAGTAGTGTTTCTTGATGATCACCTATATGATCCATTATTGTATTGAGGAAATCTGCTCTGTCTGATAGTTTTGACATGGTATGTTGTAGCTTTGCAAGCTGCTCTCTGCTTTTAACAAGAGAGTTGTATTCAAAATTTGGTATGATTTTATAATTCTTTATGATCATGTGTACACCTATATTCTAAATGCAGAAGTAATTATTTCTGCAAGCAGCCTGTTATACTCAATCGTATCAAATTTTGTTTTATTATGATTGAGAGTTTTGAGCATAGCTTTGAGCAGCATACCCTTATTTCTGTCATTGTTTATATTTTTGAGATACAACATTGTACGATCTATCACCGTTCTATCAATGCGTTCGTTATTGTTAAGTGCCGAATAAAAATTTGCATTTGATAAATTATTATAGTAATCGGATATACAATTTTCAACTTTCATGAGAAGATATTCGTACTGTGACTTGGTAAGACATTGCATATCAACGATCATGAGTCTTCGACAAAACTTTTTTTGTTCAGACAGAATACCTGAACATATGCAAGCGTTGCATTCGTGTAAGAGTTCTGTGTAAAGATCCAATGTTGTTCACCTTTATTCTATCATTTTCGCTTTATCTTGTCAACAAAAAAGGACACCTGAAATTCAAGTGTCCTTACGTTTGTATTCGAATGTAGTTTTAAGTAAGTTCATAAATCCACTTCCAACATAGAAAAATTAAAAGAAAATTGGTTATACTCAATAAAATTATTTTCTGTGTCTTAGATAAAGGACTGCAGTATTTTTCCCTCAGAACAATATATATATCCATTAATAAGGTAACCGTCAGTTGGGGAATAAGCCGCTTAGTAAGTTTTGTTGATATAACATATAATGCTAGTAAGCAAAACTTATCAATAATAGATGTTACTAATTCGCTGCTGTTCTTCTTGTTATTTGAAATGTACAATATTCCAAACAGAAATATGATTATAAATATAGTATACCAAATCATTCCTCATTCTCCCATTTTATCATTTAAAGTGACATTTGTCAACAAAAAAAGGACACCTGAAATTCAAGTGTCCTTATAATCATATTCTGTTCTGCTTTGTCCACGGACAAAATTACTTTTCAGCTTTACCCTCTTGCTTCTTGTAAGCGTTATAGTATTCTATAGCTCTTTCTTTGGAAATCTCAAGCCGTGACATCAACCTTGCAATTATCGCTTCATCGTCTGCTCCAGTTTCCAACATAAGAGCGATTATTTCGTAGGCTCTGCCTTCAACTCTGCCCTCAGCCTCTTTCCTATATCCATAGTTTTCAACAGCCTCACACATACTATCCGCTCCTTTCGCTGTTCTTTTGTGGTTGTATACTGCCTTTGACAGCTCTCCGAACGAGCTGTTGTCAGCACTGCTGTTCTTTAGATATTGCAGCAACTTGGCAAGAGAGCTGCCGTCATCAACTGCTGCATTAAAGTAATATTCGTGTACGCCGTTGTCAATTTCCTGCTGCGTTTCATCGACCATTCGGCGAACCGTGTATTTACACTTGCCGCCTTTCAGCCAGTCAGTAGCCGAAATAAATATTAGATACAACTCAGGCAGCTCTTTGTAATTCTGATTTTTCTCAAGAAACAGAGTATCAAGACTTGCCTGATAGTATCTTACCCTTTTTGGGTGATAATCTTTGTTTTTGACCTGAACTTCTATGTTATATAGCTTATGCTCCTCGTCCTCGGCAAGTGCGTCAAGCACTACCGAATGTCCGTTGTAATTTCTTATGGCATATTGCGTATCAACTTTAATGACATTGAGCTTTTTGTCAAGAAGTCTGCTTAGTGTATATGAACATGCAGCTTTGTCACGCATTACCACGGCAAAGAAGTCATCGTCCATAAGGTTAAAGCTGTCAGCGATAGCCATTTTATCCTCAATGGACCCTTTTAGCTTTTCATCAGTTATTATCATTCTCTTTTCACCTTTATTTTATCAGATTTTTGAGCCAATGTCAATAAAGTGTATATCTTTTTTATATACTTTTGTGTCACGGTGACACACTGGAGAAATTTTTTATTCTCTGCGCTTGTATACGATCTCCTCCATTACCTGATGTTCGAGCGTCATGAGCCTTTCCTTTTCCCATTTGCGTATAGCATTGAACTCTGTAGGACGAGGGTGATCTTTTCTGTAGATCTCGTCAAGCTCGTTAAACCTCTCCTCAGCTTCGATATCTATTTCTCTCGGAATGATCTGCCAACGGCATTCGCACACGAGAATGTCAACGTCTGCTGGGTATTCTGCTTCCATCCATTTCATCCATGCACGTCCCCATCTGCGGATAGGCTTCTTAAGCAGCTTTTCTTCTTCGGGGTCACTTGTGTATGCTATCTTAGGGACGTATGTACCCTCTGGTGTAAGCTCATACTCAAAAAGATCGCAGCCAACATCTTCTGGTCCTGCCTGCTCAATTTCAAAATCTTCGTTAAAATTCCTGTTTTCGTTCATAATGGTCCTCCTCTTTCAATTACAAACTTTTATGTTTTTGGGTGATGTTATCTGAGTGTGTCACCGTGACACATTGTTCTTTGATGTTTTCTTCTGCTTTGGAGCTGTCAAAGCACTTGTGAAGTCTATCACTGTAGCTTTTTGCCTGTGATATGCGGTCAAAGTATTCAATGCTCGAATAGTCTATTACATTGTTTACTTCATCAAGAAACGGCTTCGCAGCCACCGCAAACGTATTATTAAACGCTGCCATTACAGCGCAATCATTGTCTATTGATACTATCTCATAAAGCCGTTTGTCTTTAGCCATATACAAGGCGGTCTGATGATTGCTGCCAAATGTTTTTATGACGCCGCTACTCATTGACCTGCTCCGTCTTTTTTCTTGCTGTCAGTTTTAATCTCCGCTGATTTTCTGAGATATTCCTGAACTTTTTTCGGAACAGTCTTGCTGTACAGCCTGTTCACCACATTTTCAGCAGCTTTGGTTATCTCCTCATTGAGCAGATCTTCAATGTTTCCGTCAGGCATATAGCAGCGGATAGCTTCAACTTTTCTGCGGTCTATGTCTATTTTGAACGTCATGTTCATTACTTTTCCTCCTGTGCTATGATTATATCATATTATTTTTCGTTTGTGGTAACTTTTTTTGTACTCTTGAAATTGTTTTCAAGATATTTATCAAGCAGCTCATACATTATCTTGTCAAGCTCACTCTCGGTCATGTTCTGCATACATAACGGCTTTTTGATATACATCTCATTGTATAAGCTGTTCTTGTATGGCTCTTTTTTCTTTTCAGACAGATTTCTTATAGCTTTTATGATATCATAGATATCACTGCTTCCGTTGTCTGTCATTTGCTCTATAACCAATGTCAGCTCTTTTGAACTGAGCCGTTCGTCATAATTGTAATAGTCTGCTATGGCTTTCTGTTGCTCAGAACTGAGCTTTGCAAGCGGCTCAATGAACTTTATCTGAATAGATTTGCTGTCTATAAGCTCTGCTAACCCATTATCAAGATTTGAGATATTTGCATAGCGGTAAATGGTTTTTCTGGATATACCGAACATATTGCTTATCTCATTTACTGTCAGGTCTGCTGAAACATTTTTCCTCAGACTTAAGTATGTATTGAACATTTTTGAAAGCTCGCTTGGACGTGGCTCTTTTCGCTGAATGTTTGCCTGGCAGACTATATCGAAAGCCACGTTATCATCAGTGACTTCGATAACAACGGCGTCAATGTCAAGGTGCATAAGCTTTTTGCAGGCGGCGTATCTTTTATGACCGCTGAGTATCTGATAGCTGTTGCTGCTAATGCTGCGAACTATTATCGGTGTGATAAGTCCACACTTTGAAATAGAGTCAGCAAGTGCAGATATCTCATTTTCATCTATTGCAAAGGGCTGTGGATCACCATTAAAGCTGAAAGGCTCAATTTTTGACATAGGCAGTGAAACCACCTTTTGCTTATCCATGAGAAGCTCCTCAAAGTTATTCGAGAAGTTAGCTCTTGGACGATTAGCGGAGCGTTTTATATCTATCATATTGAAACCTCCTTAGTGTGTCACCGTGACACACTCTATTTTGTCAGCTATTACACGATACTCGTCTGCGAGCATATTCTTGTATTTATTTGTGCTGCTGATTTTATAGTTGCAAAGGGCGATGCCCTCACGGCTGCTGTCCTGAGCTGCTTTTGACTTGCTTATGCTGCCAAGGTATTTATCATTGAATGCGGCTTTTATTGACTCAATTACTTCAGCTGACATTGTGTTGTTTTTCTCTGTCCATGTTGCGAATACTCCGAGTATTTCAAGGTCAGGGTTAGCATACTCATGGATATCGTCAATGCTGTCAAGAAGAAGCGGTATTCCGCTCAATGCCATTTCCTGAGCAAGAACAGGTATCAAGACCATATCTGCGGCGGAAAGCGCATTGTAAAGCAAGTTGCTCAGTGACGGAGGGCAATCTATGATGATGTAGTCATAGCAGCCGATGTAATTACTAATGACACGCTTCAGCACCATTTCGCAGCAGCGTGTTCTACACAGGTCAACTTCAATTCCTGAAAGTGTTATAGTCGCAGGAATATAGTCAATGTTGTTTGGCTCGTTGTGATGAACAGCCATCTTGAAATCAATGGTTTTCTTATTGATGATAGATGACATAAGCTCAGTGATAGTGATATCGTCAGGGTCATATTCGTACTTCATGCACGATACTGACAAGCTGCTCTGAGGGTCAAGGTCTATCATAAGGACTCTTTTCTCTCGCTGTGCAAGAATAGCGGCAATATTAAATGCCGATGTTGTTTTTGCGACGCCGCCTTTCTGATTTGCAACGGCTACGATCTTTGTTTTTGTGTTCTCCATTAAAAACACCCTTTCTGAAAATGTTTAAGTTCTCCGTATTAAGCACAGAAAAAGCGGCAGGGGAGAACGTCCTGCCGCTCAGGGAGCTACCCTGTCTATGCTTGATGATATGTGTAAATATCATCAAAAAAGCTGCCAAAGTCTTAGCAGCCATTTTCATGATATTTTGTTTAACTGAAAGAAATTTGTGGTTTTATTTTTGGATAGAGTGACTGGCTACGAACCAGTAGGTCGGGGGTTCGAGTCCCTTCTGGCGCACCAGCAGGGGCGTGCCCCTGCACCCAAAACACGCTTTACATTGTGTAAGGCGTGTTTTTTTATTCCGCTGCGAGAGTTTTGCTGAATAAAATACAGAGTAATAGGGCGAGCCCTGTACCAAATCACGCTTCACATTGGTGGGGCGTGATTTTTTTGCACCGCTGCGATAATTTTGCAAAATAAACTACCATAGATAAACTCGCCGTGACGGACATAGCACGCTTTACTAAGTGTAAGGCGTGCTTTTTTATCCCCCTCATTGCCAACCCCCGATAAATATGCTATAATATACCCATTAGGAGGCATTGACTATGAACACAGAGAAAAAGAAAACCAAGGTAGACCTTGTGACGGGGTTTCTCGGGGCAGGTAAGACCACTTTTATAAAAAAATATGCCCGTTATCTTTTGGATAAGGGCTGTAAAATTGGCGTGCTGGAGAATGATTTCGGTGCAGTGAATGTGGATATGCTTCTTTTGCAGGAGCTTTTGGACGACAACTGCGACCTTGAAATGGTCTCGGCGGCTGATAAGGACTGCCATAGACGGCGTTTTAAGACCAAGCTTATCGCTATGGGTATGCGTGGCCTTGACAGGGTCATTGTGGAGCCGTCAGGTATCTATGAAGCTGACGAGTTCTTTGACGTGCTTAGAGAAGAACCGCTGGATAATTGGTACGAGATAGGTAGCGTTATAACTATTGCAGACGCCTGCCTTGATACCAACTTGTCGGAAGCTTCTGATTATCTTCTCGCTTCTCAGCTTTCGGAAGCAGGCATAGTTCTTATGAGCAGATGTCAGGAAGCCACAAAACAGGAGCTTGAGGATACTCTAAAACACCTTGAAGCCGTGCAGAAAAAGTTCCATTGCCACAGAATGACAAAGCCTGAGATAATAATGAAAGATTGGTCGGAGCTTACAAACGAGGATATGGAAAGGATAGCCAACAGCGGATATGAGCCAGATTCCCACGAAAAGCTGTGGTTCGACCAAGATAAGGCTTATACCTCTTTGTATTTTATGAACATGAAGCTTCCCGATAATGCTATGGAAGATGCTGTGAGCAGGCTTATGAGCGACAGCAAGTGCGGAAGGATATTCCGTGTAAAAGGCTTTATGCAAAACGCTGAGGGCAAGTGGCTTGAGCTTAATGCCACTCATAAGAACATCACAGTGAAGCCCATAGAGCGTGGACAGGCGGTGTTTATCGTCATTGGCGAGGGGCTTGACAAGGAGCATATAGACGGCTATTTTGTGCCTGTGTAGTGTCAAAATATTGTAAAATAAATACTGATAGTATTGTATATTTATCGGGCTGTCGAGGGCGCCAGCCCCTACAATAATGTTGTGCGGATATTGAAAATTGTGCAAAAAAGGGACGGCCCAAGGTCGCCCCTCATTTTTATTCAGCGGTGCAAATTTGTATCATATCACAATGTATGACGTAAAATGCCCGTCACGGCGAGTGACTATTTAACTGTCTTTTCAGTATAAGCGCCATAATAGTTCACACCATTGTATTTTCTGTATGCCCTTATTCTGAATGTTTTAGTGCCTGACAGTTTTTTTGCATTGTAGCTTTTGCCTGATGTTGTGGTGAGCTTCTTCCAACTGCGTCCTGACTTAACATATATCTCATATCCTGTGGCTTTTGATACCTTGTTCCATGCAAGTGAGATATTGCTTCCCGAACGCTTTGCTGTTTTGACAGTGACGTTTGCAGGGAGCGTGCAGGTGACCACCTGTGCAGGCTTGCTGTATTGCATAACATTGTCGCTTACATAATATGCCTTTACTCTGTATGTGTACATAGTGCCTGATGATTTGCCTGAGTTTGTGTAGTATGGATAAGCAGTGTCCCCAAGCTTTTTGTAGCTGTCTGATGTTCCTATCCACTGATAAACGCTGTAGCCAGATACTCCATTCATGCTTTCCCATGTGATAGTGTTGGAGCTTGAAGTGTTCATTGCCGAAGACAGCCCCTCTGGTGTGTTTGCAGGACGAATGGTGATGTCCTTTTCAGTGTAGCCGCCGTTGTAGTTTATGTAGTTATAATTTCTTATGGCTCTCACTCTGAAACGATACGCTCTGTTCTGTGAAAGGCCGCTTGCGGTGTAGCTCGTTCCCGAAAGGGTGGAGAGCGTTTTCCATTTTCCGTTTGTGTACATCTCTACCTGATAGCCTGTAGCCTTTGATACCTTGTTCCAGTTGAGCGTTATGGAATCAACGTCAGTGGAGCAAAGGGAGAATGATACGTTTGCAGGAAGAGTGCAGGTGGTAAGCTCAGAGGAGTATGCACCCTCAATACGCTGTCCATCAACAGTGTTGTATGCCCTCACCTTGTATCTGTACATTGTGCCTGAGCTTTTCTTTGAGTTTGTGAACTTTGTGGACGTGGTCGTGCCTATGAGCTTGTAGCTGTCGTTAGTACCTATCCACTGATAGATCTCATAGCCTTCCGCTTTTTTGGAAGCGTTCCATGTTATGGTGTTTGATGTAGAAGTGTTTGAAGTGCTTCTTACGCCTGTTACTGCACTTGGTATGTCAGTGACCTCAGCGTTTACATATGTGTAGCCACCATTGTAGTATACGCCACTGTAATTTCTTCTTGCTTTTACCCTGAACTTATTAACACCGTTCTGTGTGATACCATTCACCTTGTATGAAAGGCTTGAAGTTGTGCCGACCTGCTTCCATGCACCGTTCACATAATGCTCCACGATGTAGTCGGTCGCCTTTGAAACTTTGTCCCAGCTAATGGTAACAGAAGTTCCCCTTGCAGAAGCGGATATCTTTGAGATGTTCGCAGGAAGCGTGCAGGTGGTGAATACCTCGGAGTAATCTCCGTAAACACGCTTGCCAGAAGCGTCACTGTAGGCTCTCACCATGTATTTGTACATAGTGCCTGTGGACTTATTGGAGTTTGTAAAATATGTATTTTTTGTATCCCCTATTTTTTTCTTGTTAGGGTCGCTAGGGCTTGTTCCCTGATATACCTCATATCCTGTTGCGTCAGGAGCGCCGTTCCAGGCAAATGTGTTGGAGGTGGAGGTGTTTTTCACTGAGATAAGGTCGGACACATAAAGTGGAAGCTTGCCCGAATACCATACGTTCACGTCAGTGTAGGCTGAAATGCCTGAAACAGTACCGCTTCCTGAATATTGCCACATATCCATGCGTTGGTCATAATTGGTGTTGCTTGTGTAGTGAGCCAGCCATATAGGATATTTCTTGCCAAGCCCTGCTCCGTCAATGTAGTAGTTTAGCCATGTGTAGTTTGCATAAACACCTGCGCTGTAGCCCGACTTTATGATAGTGTCGCAAAAAGCTGTGCAAAGAGCGGTCTTTTGAGCCTTGGAAAGCCCTGCGCTGTCAAGTCTGCCAGTGTCATAGTCAACAGACTCGATATCATAATAAACAGGCATTTGCAGAGAATATCCCTTTATCCTGTCAAGAACGAACTTAGCCTCTGCCTGAGCCTCGGCTGTGGTTATCGCCTGCGTGTAGAAGTATACGCCAACTTTAAGCCCTGCCTTGGTAGCTCCGTCAAGATAGGTCTTGAACTTAGGGTCTTCCACAAGCGTTCCTGCACTGCCATAGCCACGGTAGCCTACTCTTATGATAACAAATTCCACACCGCTGTTTTTGACCTTTTTCCAATCTATGTTGCCCTGATAATAGGAAACGTCAATGCCATAGACCTTTGAAACACCGCTGAATCTGTTTTGATGAGTAAGGCTGTCAGCCCCCCACAGAGCAGACATTGTCATAATGCCGTATGGATCGTTGTTTTCAAGATATTTATGATACTCAGGGTCGTCCTCAGTGACAGGCTCTAAAAGACCATCAGCCTCCATATTGCCTGTAGCATATTCAGGCTTTGATATCTGGATATCATTTGAAAGCTCACTTGACGCAATGCTTTTCTCTGCCGCATACACGAATGGAACAGACTGAGCCATTATTGCCGCTGACAAAACCACACCAGTCAGCTTTGGAATAAATTTCATAACTTCCTCCCGTAGAATTGTAGGCAGAGTTAACATTTTTCCTGCCATTTTACACGATAATTTTTACACATCCTTTATTATAGCCCTTTTTCAGCACGTTGTCAAATTCGCATTTATACAAATAAATACAATTCAGTAATTTTAAAGTTAAAACATTACACTTATTTTGAGATTTATGTAATAATAAGTAAATAAAGATGTTCATGATACACAAGATTAGGAAAGAAATTTTGTGTATCATGATATGCCTGAAATGGCACTGCAAGGCACAGTTAATGAGAATAATCAGCATTTTAGCTGGCATAATAATGGAGAAAAAAGAAAAGGAGAGCATAAAAAATGGATATATCAAAGCGAAACGCAGTTAGGATAGTGTCTTTCACAGTGGCTGTCGTGGGTGTGCTTGCGGTGAGAAATATACAACTTATGAGCAGTGAAAAAAGGGCGTTGCGTAGTGTGAGCTACACCTATTCAAGAGCCATGGGTGATCTGTGCGACGCAGTAGAGAACGTGAGCGACACTCTTGAAAAGGAACTTTATGCAGGCTCGGGGAAAATGCACCAGTCACTTGCGGTGAAGCTTTACAGAGAAGCGTCCTCGGCAAAGGCGGCTCTGTCACAGCTTCCCATAGAAGAGCTGCAGCTTGAAAACACCTACAAATTTCTCTCACAGGTAGGAAACTACTCCATGGCAGTGAGCGAGAGGCTCATGAACGGCGAGGAGATAACAGACGAGGAGTATGAGAACATATCCTCGCTCTATGACTTTTCCAAAGAACTTTCCGAGGATATGTGGGAGCTTGAAAGCTCAGTGAACAGCGGTGAGATAGCCCTCACCCAAACAGGCTCACAGCAGAGCGACCCGCCCACAGTGACAGAGGGCTTCTCAGACTTTGAGGGAAGCTTTGAAAGCTATCCAAGCCTTATTTATGACGGCCCATTCTCAGACAATATCATGGAGCGTACCCCACGCATGACATCTGAGGCAGAGAACGTTTCACAGACCAAAGCCCTTGAACGCTGTTCCCTGGGGCTTAACATGAACTCCACAGTGTTCACAGATATCTCAGAGGTAGAGGGCAAAATGCCATGCTGGAGATTTTCAAACGAGGATAAGACAGTGGCTTGCGAGGTGACAAAGCAGGGCGGATATATCTCATATTTCCTCAAAAGCCGTATCAGCGAAAGCACAGAGCTTACAAACGAGCAGGGCGTAAAGGCAGCAGAGGATTTTCTCGATGACCTCGGCATACTGTCCATGAAAACCACCTACTATGAGAATATCGACAACGTTCTCACAGTGAATTTCGCCTATAACGACCTTGACGTGTGCTGTTACACCGACCTTATAAAGGTATCAGTAGCAATGGACGACGGTGAGATATTAGGCTTTGACGCAAAGGGCTTTTTGGTGAACCACTATGACAGAGATATTCCCGAAGCGGATATATCCCAAAGCCGAGCGAAAGAGAGCGTGTCCCCACGCCTTGAAATAGTATCCGGCAGGCTTACACTTATCCCTACCGACGGTTTGGAGGAGAAGCTGTGTTATGAGTTCAGGTGCAGGGCAGAAAACGGCAGGAACGTGCTTGTATATATAAATGCACAGACCGCTGAGGAGGAGCAGATACTCATTCTTGTGGAAAGCAAGTCAGGAACACTGACTGTATAAAGTAGGAGGATAAAAAAATGTCAGATTTCAGAAATTCAAAGACAAAGGATAACCTTATGAGAGCCTTTGCAGGGGAAAGTCAGGCACGAAACCGCTACACAATGGCGGAGGAAAAGGCAAGACAGCAGAAGCTTTATGTGCTTGCCGACCTGTTCAAGTTCACAGCCAATCAGGAGAAAGTTCACGCAAAGATATTCTATGAGCATCTCAAAGAGCTGTCAGGGGAGAGCGTGTTTGTTGACGGCGGTTATCCTGTGGATATTTCGGAGGATATGTGTACCTTGCTTGGTATGGCTGACCATAACGAGCGTCAGGAGTCAGACGATGTTTACCCTGCGTTTGCTGAGGTCGCAAGGCAGGAGGGCTATGGAAATATAGCGCAGGACTTTACGAATATCGCCAAGATAGAGAATGTTCACGGCAAGCGTTTTGCAGCATTTGGCAAGCTTATGAAAGAGGAAAAGCTGTTCTCTTCCTCCCAGTCTGAAACGTGGGTATGCTTGAACTGCGGTTATATCGTGGAGGGCACGCAAGCCCCTGAGAGGTGTCCTGTTTGCGGAGAGGCGCAGGGATATTATATCAGGCTTTCAATGGCTTCGTGGGGAAGTAATTGTAACTGCGATAAATAGTGAGGTGTGCGGTGCGGCTGAAAATGCCGTGCCGCATTGTGCTTTATAAAAATACATCGCCGCAGGCGATACCATAATTCCTCACTCCTCACTCCTCATTCCTCACTTTCCCGATTTGTTTGCATTATTCACAATTATATGTTATAATAAAGATAATTGCGATAAAACATGAAAGGACTTGTGATAATTGATATATCTTGATAATGCCGCCACCACAAAACCTTGTGATGAAGCTAAAGCGGCTGTAATGAAAGGCTTGGAGGTCTTCGGAAACCCCTCTTCTCTGCACAGAGCAGGTCTTGACGCTGAGCTTCTTGTTTCTGACGCTCGTGAGATCATTGCCGACGCTCTCGGTGTTACCCCCGACGAGGTCTATTTCACATCAGGTGCGACAGAAAGCAACAATACCGCTATTTTCGGGGCTTACAAGGCTCACGGAAAACGTAAAAAGCGTGTTGTCATATCCTCTGTTGAACACCCTGCAGTGAAAAATCCTGCCCAGGAGCTTGAAGATATGGGCTGTGAGGTCATAAGGATATCCCCTGATGAGAACGGCGAGATAAATGCCCGTGATATTTTTGCGGCAGTGAACGAGGACACTTTCCTTGTTAGCTGTATGCTTGTGAACAACGAAAACGGCTACATACTCCCCGTGGAAAAGGCTTTTTCTATGATAAAGAAAAAGTATCCTCAGGTGCTTACTCACTGCGACTGCGTTCAGGGCTTTATGAAAATTCCTGTGAAAGCTAAAAAGCTGAATGCCGATATGATATCCCTCAGCGGTCATAAAATATACGCTCCAAAGGGTATCGGCGCGCTGTATGTTAAAAAGGGCGTTCATATACCGCCTTTTATGCTTGGGGGAGGACAGGAAAAAGGTTTTCGTTCGGGTACTGAGTCAGTGCCGCTCATATGCGGTTTCGGTGCGGCGGTGAAAAAGCTTGCTCCAAACGTTTCGGAAAACTTTGAAAAAGCCGCACAGGTGCAGTCATATCTCATAGAAAAGTGTAACGAAAACGGCGATGTTTTCGTAAATTCACGAAAAGGCGGCTCACCTTATGTCACAAGCATTGCCGTCAATGGGTTAAAGTCCGAAGTGCTTCTCCACTATCTTGAAAAGCGTGAGATATATGTTTCAAGCGGCTCAGCCTGCTCAAAGGGCAAGAAAAGCTCTGTGCTAAAAGAGTTCAGATATCCCGAGCAAAGCCTTGACTCAACTATCAGGATAAGCTTTAGCATCGACACCACAAAGGCCGATATCGACGCTCTTATGGAGGGCATAAAGTCTGCGCAGAATGACCTGTGCAAGGTAAGGTAAAACACGTAAACAAATGTTTTGTACTATTTATAAAGGGGAACGGCGAAAAAGGTCGCTTTTGACAGGTTTTTGACGAGGACTTTTTTGTGCAGTTTTCGTAAAGAAAGGATAAAATTTATGAAAGAAATCATTCTCTGCAAATATGGCGAGATAGCTCTGAAAGGTCTTAACAAATCAAGCTTCGAGAGCATGATGACAAAGAGCGTAAAAAGAAGACTTAAAAGCTGTGGACAGTTCAGCGTATCAAAAGCGCAGTCCACATTGTATGTTGAGCCGCTCAATGATGACAGCGACGTTGACATGGCAGTAGAAAAGCTGTCGAAAATTTTCGGTATCGTTAAGCTTTGCCGCTGCTGCGTTCTGGAAAAGGATATGGACGAGATACTCACAAAGTCACTTGACTATATCGAGGACGAATTGGAGACCGCAAGGACTTTCAAGGTGGACGCAAAGCGTTCAGACAAGAAGTTCCCGTTCAAGTCCCCTGAGATATGTATAGAAATGGGCGGAAAGATACTTGAAAGATTTCCGCACCTCAAGGTCGATGTACACGACCCTGACGTCGTTGTAACAGTTGAGATAAGAGAAACCAACGCCTATGTTCACGCAGGCTCTATCGAGGGCGCTGGCGGAATACCTGTCGGCTCAAGCGGAAAGGCAATGCTTCTTCTTTCAGGCGGTATAGATTCGCCTGTTGCAGGCTATATGATGGCAAAGCGTGGTGCGATAATCTCAGCTATCCATTTTGAAGCTCCGCCTTATACTTCCGACAGAGCTAAGATGAAGGTGGAGAAGCTTGCAAAGATAATCACTGCTTACTGCGGTGATATCAACTTCTTCTGCGTGCCTTTTACGGAGATCCAGGAGCTTCTGAGAGATAATTGCCCTGAGGAGCTTTTCACTATCCTGATGAGAAGACTTATGATGGAGATAGCACAGAGAATATGCGAGAAAGAGGATATCCAAGCCCTTGTCACAGGCGAGAGCCTTGGTCAGGTAGCGAGCCAGACTATGTATGCAATGGTCTGCACAGACGCCGCTTGCCGTATGCCTGTTTTCAGACCATGCGTTGGTATGGACAAATCTGAGATAGTGGAGATAGCAAGAAAGATAGATACTTTTGATACCTCTATCCTCCCTTATGAGGATTGCTGTACAGTTTTCACGCCAAAGCACCCTAAGACAAGACCAAATCTTGCAGACGTTGAAGCCGCTCAGAACGCTTTCGATTGGGAGCCTTATATCCAGAAAGCTATCGAGGGAACAAAGCCTTATCTTATCAAAAACGCATAGCGTATTTTCATGGCGTACACCCGTTGCATGGTGTCTGTGAAAAGGTTACAAACGGGTTAAAACTGTAACAGCTTGTAGCTTAATTGTACGCTTTTTTGTACCCGAATATTGTGCCTTTCCATGGTGAAAAATGCCGAAAAGCCCCGAATTTTCAGGGCTTTTCTTTGCGTCCAAAAGGGTGTTGAATGGGCTTGCTAATAATGAAAAATCAGTAATTTGGTAACAAAAGTGTAACATCTGCTTGCAGAATTTGCTATTAACATTGGTTTTTGAAAATCGTCGAATTAACAAAATGGACAAAAAGAGCCGATTTTTTATGTGCAATATATAACTAAAAGGGGTGATTATTACTATGAAATTTGCTGAAGGTGACAAAGTGGTTACAGATAGTATTGACATAGTTACAAAAAGTGTAGTAAAATATATGGTAGAGAGCGGTCGGAAGCTGTGTACTGCGGAAAGCTGTACAGGCGGAATGATAAGCCAGACTGTGACTTCCGTTTCGGGAGCGTCGGAAATGTTCCTCGGCGGTGCTTGCACCTATACAGAGGAAATAAAGATGAAGCTTCTGAACGTGAAAAAGGAAACGCTGGAGCAGTATACTGTTTATTCTGAGCAGACAGCCAGTGAGATGAGCAAGGGTGCGCTGGAGCTTTTCGGTGCAGATTGTGCAGTGGCTGTTACTGGTATAGCAGGCCCAAGCGGTGGCTCTCAGGAAAAGCCTGTGGGAACTGTGTATGTTTCAGTGAGAAGTCGTCAGAAAGAAATAGTCAGACGGCTTGAGCTTTATAAAGAATATGAGAATTTGGACAGAAGAAAGATCCGTATGCTTACAACAGAAACAGCACTGAGAATGGTGCTTGAGCTGTATGAACAAAAGGCGGAGGCTTGAAATAAATGTCAATGGCTAATGAAACAATGAATCTGTCCGAAAAGGACGATACAAACTTTTTTGTAAGAGTAGTAAGATATTTTATCCCGTGGAAGGGCGACGGAGCAGGAGAAGTGTTCAGAAAGATAGTGTTCATGTTCTCTATCGTGCTTTTCTGTGTTTCTCTTAATGAGCTTTCTGATTTTCTGAAAGCCGACGAGCAGGATCAGAACTATATGCAGGAGATCGTAAATTACGAGCCTGACTTTAGCGATGACGTTGACCTGAGCAAGAATAACGGCTCAGACGATATTGACGTTTCTGACCCTGAGGCTTCAACGAAAGACAGAGAAGTTCAGGGTTGGGCTAAGAAGCTTTTGAAAAGGAACAAGGACGTCGTAGGCTGGATAAAGATCCCCGGCTTTAAAAATTCCGCAGGTGATGAATATATAAACTTCCCTGTTCTTAAAGGCAAGGATAATGAATATTATCTTTACAAGAATATAGACAAGCAGTATTACGAATCGGGAAGCATTTATGCAGACGCTTGGTCTACCATAAATAAGGACGGGCAGTCTGACAATATCACGATATACGGTCACAATATGAGATATGTCGGAACTTCCTTTACTCACCTTACTGAGTATAAAAAGGGCGTTGATTTTCTTAAGAAATATCCTGTTATCGAGTTCAATACTATCTATGACAACAACTGCAAGTATGTTATCGTGGGTGCTTTTGTAACGGGAATACGTGAAAGTCAGGACGACGGCAAGCTTTTTAAATACTGGACTACCAGATATTTTGACGACGCCGACTATAAGTTCGACGATTGGATCTCAGAAGTGAGAAAGCGTTCGTGGTATTCAAATGATATCGAGTGTACAGCAGACGATAAGTATATATCGCTCTCGACTTGTACGAACGAAACTTCAAATCTCAGGTGGGTGATCGTGGCAAAGAAAATGACGGCTGACGATAACCTGGATCTTATAATAGATTCCTATAAGGACAAGGCAAATAAGGATATTTATTTTCCTAAATGCTGGAGAAACGTATACGGAAACAATAAGAAGTATTTCGGCTGGGATTATTGATGTTTATTACACCAAATCGGTGTAAAATAAATTTTAGCTGACGTCAAGCTCACGGACGGCAGTGAAGACGGTTTGCGTGCAGACGGTCGGAAAGGGTAATGTGATTAAAATGAAGCAGAAAAAAACTGAAGACAGCATAAAGCGAACAGCTAAGCCGTCGGTCAGGAAAGTAGGAACAATGCTGGGCAGCGGTGCGCTGGCAGTGCTGATGATAGGTACAGTAAGTATCTTTGCACTTACAAGCGGCAACAACGAGGCTCAGAAGGACACAAAAGCTGCAATAACCAACACTAAGACCACTTCTGTGACAGAAGCAGAAACTGAGAGAGATGAGACCTATACTTCAATGAACACCGTTACATGGAGAAAAGCGGGTATCAGCGAGTATAAAATGGCACAGGCAGAGTCTGAGACAACAACTTCCGCCAAAGCCACTACAACAAAAAAGACAGAAACTACTAAAAATGCAGCAAAAGAAACAAAGGTCAATAACGTAACAATGGTCGCAACTGAGATCGTGAACGTCAGAGAAAAGGCTGACAAGAACTCAGAGATAGAAGCTATCGTTGCAACAGACGAGGAAGTTATCGTTACGGCTGAAACAAGCGACGGTTGGTATAAGGTTACATACGGCGACTACAGCGGATATGTAATGAAGGACTATCTTAAAAAGACAGAAGTAACAACAACTTCCGCTGCGAAGTCCGAAACTACAACAGCAGCTAAGAAGTCTGAAACAAAAAAGACTACGACAACAAAGGCTAAGACAACAAAGTCTGAAACAAAAAAGACAGAAACAAAGAAAGCAACAACATCAAGCTCGAACAGTTCTGTTATAAGCTATACAGATGAAGAATTTGATATGCTTTGCTACGTTCTTCAGGGCGAGGTAGGAAACTGCTCAGAGCAGAGCAAGATCGCTGTTGCAAATGTTATTATCAACAGAGTGAAAACAGGCAGATTTGGAAGCTCTATAAGCGACGTTCTTACAGCGCCAAATCAGTTCACTGCAATAAACGGCTATTACAGCGGCAGAAACAAGCCAACTCAGAACACTATTGATTGTGCAAAGAGAGCGCTGAACGGCGAGGATAATTCAAACGGTGCAGTTTATTACTACGCTCCACAGTATTGCGGTGGAAGCACAGCGTCTTGGTTTGAATCACTCACATTCTGCATGGAGCTTGATGGTCAGAGATACTTCAAGTAATATTTGAAGTTTTTGGCTAAAATGTCGATATTGTAGATATAAAATTGTATATTATGCTGAAAAGTCAGGACGAAACTTAGCTTTGTCTTGACTTTTTTTCAGTATTTGATAAACTATTATTTAGGTATGCAGTGAGTATTTTGCTGCCAATGGGAATGTTTTGCGGCGTGACCGCTTGAAGATAAGGACAGTGTCTTGACAATGAATTTGATGACAAAAAAGATATGTGCAAATGTCTGCGCAGCGGTAATGAGCATAACTGCCGTTGGTATATGCGGTGAGCTGCTGCTGGATAATAATAGCGTGGGTGCAGAAAAAGCCCCTGCGGTGCAGGTCAAAAACGTTGAAGCTCAAAGCGTTAAGACCACTGCCGCTACTGAGGTCTATGACTTTGTGAAGTTCAAAAAATCCTCTGTGGATAAGTACGATATGACCTATGCACAGCAGAAAAAGCAGGCAAAGACCACAAAGAAAAAGGCTTCCGCCAATGAGTTCACTGTGGAAATGCCAGAGGATAAGGGCGAGTATTACGATATAAAGAACGACCCTGCGAACTTTACTGATACAAGAAGCGTCGCTGACGAGTATTATACTGTCAACGATATAATCTCAGGAAATATCGTCACGCTCAATGGACATGAATTGCTCTGTCAGATAGTCAACAGCGAGATAGGCGGTGAGTGGGGCGAGGAAGCCATAAAGGCGCAGGCCGTGGCGGCTTATACATGGGTCAGATTTAACGATTCTATCGGCGCTATACCTACGGTGGGACTTAAAAGCGGATATTCTTCAAAGATAGAAAGATGTATAAATGCCGTTGAGGGTCAAACTGTTATGTATAACGGCAATATCATAAATGCCGTTTATTCTGCTTCAACAGCAGGTTATTCTACCACCAGCGAGGATATATGGGGCGTTTCTTATCCTTATCTCAAGCGTGTAAAGAGCGAGTTTGACGATAAAGACCCTAACTGGGGCATTGAAACTACATATACAAAAGACGAGGTCAAGGAGCGTATTGAGAGCCAAACTGATATAAAGCTTTCCGATGACGTGAAGAATTGGTTTAAAATAGACTCTGCTTTCAGCGGAAAGTATATAAGCGCAGTTACTATTGACGGCCATACGAGCTGTACCTATGAGGGCAGTGAAGCTAGGATAACAGGCATTACCCTATGCAATCTCTTTGATGTGAAATCGAACGCAATGGAGATAAGCTATAAGGACGGTGTGTTCACTTTCAAATCCTATGGCTGGGGTCACGGCGTTGGAATGTCACAGTGGGGTGCTTGCTATTATGCCGAGGCTGGCTATACATACGATCAGATACTTACTCACTATTATGTGAATTGCTATCTTGGTCTGTCATCTGTAAATGACAAGGCTGTAAAGAGAGGTCAGATGTCGCAGGACGAGATAGATAAGGAGATAAAGGATTCAGAGATAGTTGACGAGGGCGGAAATGCTTCAGGCGACAGCAAAAAGGACAGCGAGCCTGCACAGACTCAGCCTGCTGAGAGTAGCACTGTTACCACTGCTCCTGCCACAGAAACACCTGATACTACAACAACTTCGCCTGACGTTCAGCCTGAGGGCAATACCGCCACAGAGCAAAATACAGACGAAATATTATAACCGAAAGGGAGAATAAAAATGGGATTTTTTGCACCTAAGAATACACCTGAAAATGCAGTAAAGGCACAGATAGACGCAAAGCTTGCCTTTATAAACGATAAGTATACCGAGATAGGCAGATATGTCAAGCTCAGAATGGCTGACAAGATAGAAGAGCCGGAGGTGAAAAACCTTATTGCTCAGATAGACGCAACTCTTGAAGAACTGAAAAATCTTAATGAACAGCTTCTTACCATCAGAGGAATGAAACTTTGTTCCGGCTGTGGTCACGAGATACCAGTGAATATGGCGTTCTGCCCTAACTGCGGAACAAAACAGCCTGAAATGGCTCAGCCTGTTTATCAGCAGCCTGCTCAGGGCGGTGCAGTTCCAATGGGCGCACAGCCTGTTATACAAAACAGTCAGGGCTATCATAATCACCCTGTTTCACCTGCTTATAATCAGCCACAGGCTAATCCTGTTTATGGCAATCCTGCTCAGCAGAATGTTCAGACAGCCACTCCTATCCCTGAGCCTGCTGTGGCACAGACTGCTGCACCTATCCCACAGCCTGAAACAGCACCTCAGCCTGCACCAATGCCACAGCCTGCTCCGGTTATAGCAGAAGCTCCGGTGCAAGAGCCTGCAAACAGCAGTTTTGTATTCTGCTCTCAGTGCGGCCACAAAGAGCCGGCAGGCGTTAAGTTCTGCTCAGAATGCGGAATGAAGTTGTAATAAAAAAACTAAGGCAGCGCAGGATAATAAGTGCGTTGCCTTTTTGAGTAAGAAGTAAAAGAAGTAAAGGAAGATCTTTATGTCAGTGAATATTTCAAGCGAGCTTATGGATTATGATGTTATACTTGCTTCAGCGTCGCCAAGAAGAAAAGAACTGCTGTCATTGATGTGTGAGAATTTCAGGGTTATCCCCTCTGATTGTGACGAAAAAATACCAGAGGACGTTACACCAGAACTTGCCCCTGAGTATCTTTCAGGGATAAAATGCAGATGTATCGCTTCGGTCTATGACCTGAGCGTTGTTATCGGCTGTGACACTGTTGTAATATGCGATGGGGAAGTTCTCGGTAAGCCTGTGGACGAAGCTGATGCCATAAGAATGTTAAAAATGCTGTCAGGCAAGACTCATCATGTTGTAACAGGCGTTACCCTTGGCAGAGGCTGTCGTTACAGTAGTTTTTCCGTTGATACCGCAGTGACTTTCAGAGAGCTTTCCGACCAGGAGATAAAAGCCTATGTGAAAAGCGGCGAGCCTATGGATAAGGCGGGGGCTTACGGCATACAAGGGCTTGGAGCACTTCTTGTGGAAAAGATAGACGGGGATTTTTATAACGTTGTTGGTCTGCCTGTGAGCAGGCTTGCAGAGGAGCTGCACGAGTTTTTGAAGAAGGTTCAGTCGAAGTAGATCTTCTTGTTGCTCTCCTGAGTTTTCGGGAACACTGTCACCTTGTCGTTTCCGTCAACTATGCAGAGAAAGACCTTGTCAGGTGATGAACAGCCTTGCTTTCTTATTTCGTTGGTGAGCCATTTTATCTCCTTGCCTGCGTATTTCAGGTTGTCCTCCATAATAACGCCGTCAAGGATAAGGTCGGTGCAAAGCTTTTCGTCCTGCTTCTCATATCCTAAGTCTTTTGGAGTGAGAGGTGCTTCTGCGGCACGTTCCATGAAAGAGATAGTGCCGTTGGTTTCCAGAATAGCGTAGTATATCTTTGAGATGTCGAAATAGCCTGACGTTCTCGCCCTTGAAAGCAGATCGTTCACATCAAGCTTGGCGGTCTTAAGGTTTTCGGGATATATTTTGCCTTTTTCAATAAGCAGGATAGGTTTGCCCGAAAGAAAATGTCGGCAGTGGATAGACTTCATCGTAAGCACAGACAACAGAAAGCCTGTCAGTCCGTAAAGCACCATTGCGATAACAGGCACGATAAGCTCGTCCATTTCCTGCGAAACAGCCATTTCAGAGGCGATAGAGCCTATGGTGATGCCGTTGATGTAGTCAAAAAGCGTGAGCTGGGATATCTGCTTGTTGCCAAGAAGCTTTGATATGGCAAACATAACGATTATAGAGCCGACTGTGGCAAGTATGGTGTGAGTGATGTTCATAGGCGTTTGACCCCTTTCAGAATATGCCCTTATTATCTGCATATGCGAACGTATTATTCTTCTGACGCATATTATGACAGAGAAACGTTGTGAGCAGGAAAGGGCGGTATCAGTGGAAAACAGGGGATCGTGCTGCGGTCAGCAGCTTAATATAATGGCTGCGGCATTTGCAAATTATCTTGGCGAGGGTTTGAGCGTTGACCAGCTTGGGCTGCTGTCAGCCTTTTTGCAGTCGGTGGGCGAGTCGCTTGACGTTATCGCCTCCGCAAGGCAGCTTTGTGCAGGAAATGATAATAATATAGCAGATAATTGATACAGGAGCGTAAAATGGGACTTTTCAGAAAAAATAAAGGCACTCCGTTAAAAGAGCTTGAACGCTATCACGGAAAGCGAGTTTCCTATGTGGTGGAGCGTGAGGGCGCAGAGGAAAATGTTATCGGAAGAACAGGCGGAATATCTGTTGATAGTGAAAAGCTTGTGGTGGTGTGTGACGGACACGAGGTTTTCAGGTGCAGTACCGACGGCATAGTCTGCGCTGAGCTTATGAGCCACAACGGAGCGGATATAAAGGGCAGGGATATGACCACAGGGAAGCTTCGTCATATCGTTGTGCATTACGCAAACAAAAGGTGATATTTTTGCAAATGCACTCTCTTTGCACATAATTCTATCACATTGCAGTGGTAATATTATTACAGTCGGAAAGGAAAGACCGACAGTTAAAAAGACTTCATGATTGTTTTCTTCATATATTTTTTCTATACTTCCTTAATGAATAAAAACCTGCACTCTCGTGTGGGTTTTTATTTTTTGTATAATGTCTTAGAGAAAAATTCATTTTATTGCTGTTGACAATTCATATTTATGGTGATATAATGATTGTATTGAATATCATAAAGGCTGTGACGAGAAAGGTGACGGTGCGAATACTTCGCAGAGAGCGGACGTTTGGTGAAAGTCCGCAGGGATAACGCCGTCAGGATCATCTCTGAGCTGATCCGCCTAAGCAGATGTGTTAAGCGGATACGGTTTCTCACCGTTAGAAAGAGATATGAGTGGCAGGCTTATGGTCTGCAATCAGAGTGGTAACACGGAGATATTATGTCTTCGCCTCTAGTCAGGCGAGGGCTTTTTTTATTACATAGAAAAAAGAGGTTGTTTTTTATGCTTACATTGGATAAGGTTTTTGACGCTTCAAACGTGCTTAAAGAGGTCATCAGACCAACAGCGTGTATCCATGCGCCAAAGGTAAACCCTGATTGTGACGTTTATCTGAAAACAGAAAATCTTCAGGTAACAGGTTCTTTCAAGGTAAGAGGAGCTTATTATAAGATATCACAGCTTTCAGACGAGGAAAAGTCACACGGCGTTATCGCCTGCTCAGCAGGAAACCACGCACAGGGCGTTGCTCTCGCCGCAACAAAGAACGGTATAAAGTCTATCATCTGTCTTCCTGACGGCGCACCTATCTCAAAGGTAGAGGCAACCAAGGGCTATGGCGCTGAGGTATGTCTTGTGCCTGGCGTTTATGATGACGCTTATGCAAAGGCTATCGAGCTTCGTGACGCTAACGGCTATACATTTATTCACCCGTTCGATGACGAGAATGTTATCGCAGGTCAGGGAACTATCGGTCTGGAGATACTAAGTCAGGTGGCTGACGCAGACGTTATCGTTGTTCCTGTTGGCGGCGGCGGACTTATCTCAGGTGTTGCATTCACTGTAAAACAGCTCAAGCCAAGCGTTAGAGTATACGGCGTTCAGGCTGAAGGCGCACCTTCAATGGTAAATTCACTTAAAGACGGCAAGATAGAGTGCCTTGAAAGCGTTCACACTATCGCAGACGGAATCAAGGTAAAAGAGCCTGGCGAGCATACCTTTGAGTATTGCAGTAAGTATGTTGACGGCGTTGTTACAGTTTCAGACGACGAGATATCATCAGCTATCCTCCACCTTATCGAGAAGCAGAAACTCGTTTCAGAGGGCGCAGGCGCGACACCTGTTGCCGCAGTAATGTTTAATAAGATACCTGACATCAAGGGCAAAAAGGTTGTATGTCTTGTTTCAGGCGGAAATATAGACGTAACTATCCTTTCAAGAGTTATCAAGAGAGGTCTGCTCAAGTCTGGCAGATCTGATACTCTTACTATCCAGCTTGAGGACAGACCTGGTCAGCTGAGAGATGTTTCAGAGATAATCTCAAAGCTTGGCGGAAACGTTGTTTCTGTTCACCACGAGAGAGCAAGCGAGGACAGTGATATCACAGATTGCCTGCTCAGACTTGTTCTTGAAACAAGAAACTTTGATCATATCAGAGAGATAAGACAGGCTCTTACAGCCGCAGGCTTTAAGATAGTCAATAAGTAATTTTAAGACAGGAGTAGATAAAAATGGCAGAAGTTGTTTACACAAAGAACGCACCGGACGCAATCGGTCCATATTCACAGGCAATGAAGGTAGGAAACCTTGTTTTCACATCAGGTCAGATAGCAATCAATCCTGCAACAGGCAACGTTGAGGCAACAACTATCGAGGAGCAGACACATCAGGTTTGCAAGAACCTCACAAACGTTCTTGAAGCCGCAGGAACATCTATCGGCAAGGCTGTAAAGACAGTATGCTTCCTTAAGAATATGTCAGATTTCGGTGCATTTAACGGAGTTTACGGCGAGTATTTCACATCAAAGCCTGCACGTTCATGCGTTGCCGCAAAAGAGCTTCCAAAGGACGTTCTCGTTGAGGTAGAGGTAATCGCTGAGGTATAATTTAGCATATTATCTTGTAGTGGAACGGCTGAATTTTTGTTTCACAGAAATGCGACGTCCCATTATTGTGGGGCTGTATTTCAAGTATTTCGGGCGGCTTATGTCGCCCGTTGTTTTTCTGTAAAAAGGGGTGAGGAAAATAAGCAGTGAGTTTATAAAAAGCAAAATGCGGACGGTGAAAAAGTTCTCCATAGCCTTTGCAAAATGGGTCTTTATCGCCTGTGCAGTGGGTGTAATAGGGGGAATAGTCGGCTCGCTGTTTCATATGGCGGTAAACTTTGCCACAGGCTTCCGTGAGGGTCATAGCTGGACATTGTATCTTATGCCGTTGGCAGGTCTGTTTATCATTTTCAGCTATCGTGTCTGCAAGGTGAACGAGGAGACCGGTACGAATCTTATCATAAGCTCTGTCCGTGGAAACATCAAAGTGCCGCTGCTTATGGCGCCTCTCATCTTTCTAGGCACCGTACTCACCCACCTTATGGGAGGTTCGGCAGGACGTGAGGGTGCGGCTTTGCAGCTTGGCGGAAGCATTGGCGCAAAGGCAGGCGAGCTTTTAAAGCTTGACGAAAAAGACTCCAGCCTTGTGATAATGTGCGGAATGAGCGCAGTGTTTGCCGCACTTTTCGGTACGCCTTTGACTGCGACTTTTTTCGCTATGGAAGTAATAAGCGTGGGCGTTATATACTATGTGGGTCTTGTTCCTTGCATAGCTTCCTCTCTTATCGCATATAAAATATCGCTGTTGGCAGGGCTTGCGCCAACAAAGTTCAACATAACGGGCATACCAAGGCTTTCCCTTGTGTCTGTGACCCAGATAGCGGCGCTTGCGGCTCTTTGTGCGGTGATATCCATACTCCTTTGCATGGTAATGGAGTTTTCACATTCAAGATTTCAGATGTATCTGCCTAACACCTATCTCAGGATAGCTGTAGGTGGCGTTGTGATCATTGCATTGACTTTGCTTGTAGGTACAAGGGATTACAACGGAGCAGGCGTAGACGTTATCGTGACGGCTTTAGAGAAAGGCAGGGCGCACCCAGAAGCCTTTGCCCTGAAAATGCTTTTCACCGCCATAACTATAAATACAGGCTTCAAGGGCGGTGAGATAGTCCCGACCTTCTTTATCGGAGCAACTTTCGGCTGTACGGCCGCAGGCTTTTTGGGGCTTGACCCATCATTTGGTGCGGCTATAGGTCTTGTGGCACTTTTCTGTGGCGTTGTGAACTGCCCTGTGGCTTCCATACTTCTCAGCTATGAGCTTTTCGGTGGAAGTGGGCTTGTGCTTTTTGCGGTCGCCTGCGGAGTAAGCTATATGCTTTCGGGCTATTACGGACTTTATTCCAGCCAGAAAATAATGTATTCAAAGACAAAGCCCGAATATATCAACATAAATGCAAAATAAAAGAGAGCCAAGCGGCTCTCTTTTTTTGTCTATTCACTCATTGTTATGCTCTCAAATTTACCCCTTGTGACCTTGATAAGGTCTTTCGGAGAAAGCATTATCTGCGACCCGATACGTCCGCCGCTTATGATTATCTCTTCAAACTGCTCCGCAGAGCTGTCAACTACTGTCATGTACTGTTTTTTCATGCCAAGGGGTGTACAGCCACCACGAATGTAGCCCGTAACAGAGTTTATATCCTTCACATGGAGCATCTCCACCGACTTTTCGCCCACAGACTTTGCCGCCTTTTTCATGTCAAGCTCCTCTGCGATAGGGATAGCGAAAACATAGTAATTTCCGCTTTTTCCCACTGTCACAAGGGTCTTGAACGAGCTTTCATATGGCTGACCGAGCATATCTGCAATGTGTATGCCGTCGATAAACTCGTCGCATTCGTATGTGTTGACCTTGTATTTTACCTTATTTCTGTCAAGAATACGCATGGCGTTGGTCTTGACTTCCTTATCCTTTGACATTTTTTATCGCTCCCAATAAAATATTGCCCCTATTTCTCCCTTGAAAGCTTCACAGTGTCAGCAATTATCTCGGCGCACATTTCGTAGCCAAGCCTGCCGCTGTCAAGGCACATATCATAGCTAGAAATATCTCCCCACTTTTTGTTGGTGTTGGAGTTGTAATAGTCGGCACGTTTTCTGTCATACTTTTTGAGCCTTGCTTCCACCTCGTCCTCGGAGATGTTGTGCTTCTCAATTGCGCACTCCTGACGCTTCTCAAAGCTTGCATTAATGAAGACATTCAGCGTCTTGACTTTGTTTTTCAGTATAAAATCTGCACATCTGCCCACGATAACGCAGTTTCCCTTTGAAACAAGCTCCATTATTACCTCTGTTTCAGCGGCGAATATCTTCTCTGTTATAGGATACTCTTTCTCCTTTGAAAACAGATTTATCGGTGTTTTGAGAATGCTCAGAGCGGCTTCCTCGTATTTTTGTATCTCGCTCATTGCAATGCCGCTTTTTTGTGCCGCCATGTCGATTATCTCTCTGTCATAGCATGGGATACCAAGCTTTTCAGCCACAAGCTTACCGATAGTCGAACCGCCTGCGCAATAATGTCTGCCGATAGTGATAACTTTTATTTCAGCCATTTTCTGTTTCTCCTTTTGCAGTATTTTTTATTTTTTTTGACGGACTTCTGCCCTTTTATACAGTATAATATATTTGCTTGTTATTGTCAATAACATATTGGTTACACTTTGTTTAAGCTGGAGTAATAAAACTCCTCATAAAACGGAAAAGGACCGACCCTATGGTCAGCCCTCTTTCGTAGTAAGGAAAGTAAAATGAATTAAAACGAAAAATTCCTATTTACCAGCGTTGGCTTCTTTTATTTCGATATAAGCCTTCATAAGCTTGATAGCACCGTCAACGCCTGTTTTGGACGAGTTGATACAAAGGTCATAGTTCTTTGCTTCGCCCCATTTCATGTCGGTATAATAATTATAGTATGAAGCTCTCCGCTTATCAGTCTTGCGGATAAAGTCCTCAGCTTTGTTCTTTTCTATATCGTATCTCTCGAGGATACGCTTTTTCTTCTCGGCAGTGTTGCCTGAAATGAAGAAGTCGATAATGTTAGGCTCATTTTTCAGAACATAGTCAGCACAGCGACCTACAATAACACAAGGGCCCTTCTTTGCAATGTTCTTGATAGTTTCAAACTGAGCCAAGAATATCTTGTGATTAAGCGGCATATCAGGATTGATCCTGCCGTCTGCACTTACAGGGTAATTTCCCATGACCAGTGAGAAAAGAAAGCTGTTAGTATAGGACTCATCGTTCTTAACAAAAAGTTCCTGACATATACCGCTCTCTTTTGAAGCCATTTCCAAAAGCTCTTTATCATAGAAAGGTATGCCCAGATCATCAGCAAGCTTCTTGCCTATTTCACGTCCTCCGCTGCCAAATTCACGGCTGATAGTAATAATCGATCTCATAAAACATATCTCCCTTCTTTGATATATTCTTTTTAACGTGTATTTATTATAGCATATTTTTTGTGATTTGTACATAAAAATCCGTAAAATTCTTGCACAAATTTATGTATTTTATATTGTGCATTTTGCGTACAAATATATTTAACAAATTCGTGACAAATACAAAGGCAATAAAAAAGGCGGGACGAATGAACGTCCCGCTTGAAAATACTGAATTATTCAGCAACGTTAGCGTTTGCTTCCTTGATGATGTAATCAACAGCCTTCTGGTTCTCAGCAACGCACTCTGTCCATGTAGTAGCTCCGCCGCCTGTTATCATTGTAGCCTGGTTTACTGTCTGCATAAGTGTTGAAAGCTCAGCAGATACGCCGTCCTGGAAGTCGAATACAGGATTCTGTCTAGCCAGATCGTAAATTGTCTTACGCATCTCGATCATATCGTCTGTCCAGCCGTAGTCGTTCTTGAGCTGTTCTTCTGTAATGTTCTGTACCTCAGAGTTTGCAACCTTGCAGCAGTTTACGAACGCATTGAAGCCGTCTGGGTTTGGAGCGTTCTTGCAGAGGAGATAGCCGTTTACACCTGTAGATACATAGTACTTGTCAGAATCGTCCATTCTTGGCATTGGAACGAACATAACCTCGCCGTCCTTGACGCTTCCGAATGTCTTAGTCTTTTCAGGAGTATCCTCGAGAGCCCATGTGCCGATAGGAATGAACAGTGTGAGCTGTGAACCAAGGCCTTCACCGTTAGCTCCGTCACCTCTTGTCTTCCAGTTGTTGCTTGATCTGTCGAATACAACGTTGTTCTTCTCAAGGTTGTACATAAGATCCTGAACTGTGCCAACTTCAGCCTTGCCCATGTTGTTTACAAGCTTGCCGTCCTCAAGACCGATAAGTGGGTAACCGCAAGTATCGTTAAGAGCCTTGCCGTACCAGTAACCATCAAGAGCATATCTGTCAGCTTCAGAGTCTGCAAAGTCAAGGCACATCTCTGTGAACTTGCTCCATGTCCACTCGTCATTAGCGTAAAGCTCAGCAGGATCGTCATAACCAAAGTCTGATATTGTCTTTGTGTTGTATGTACAAACATACTGTGGTCTTACGTCGATAGCAGCTACATAGTGCTTGCCGTTGAATACGAATGAATCGTTAAGTGTCTGTGATGATGACCAGATGTCTGAGCTGAAATCAACTACATCGTCGATAGGCTCGAACATGGCCTTGATAGCACCCTTAGGGAATGCGTCCATGTCGTCAACAGGGAAGAAGTCAGGTGAGTCGTTAGCCATAACTGCCTTAGCAAGATCAGTATATCTGTTATCCCAAGTTGTCTGAACGTACTCGATCTTTCCACCGTACTTAGTCTGGAAAAGTGAGATAGCAGGTGACTCTGACTTACCGTCACTAGGGTTGATGTCATAGTGAGCCATCCACTTGATTGTCTTGTTTGAAAGCTCGATGTCAGGGAGCTTATCCTGAAGTGCATTTACCTGCTCCTTCTGATCATCTGTCATAGCCTTAGCTTCCTTCTTGGAAGATGAGCTGTCACTTGATGAGCTGCCGCAAGCAGCCATGCTGCAAGCCAGTGAAAGCGCACAAGCAGCAGCGAAAATTCTCTTTGCCATTTTCATTAATAGTAACCTCCTTGATAATAGACGAATGTTCCTTACCCAAAAACGTTCATCTGTTACGACTGACAAACGCTGTTACCCGACAACGCTTGCCATAACGCTTATTTTTCGTCCTTACTAATGATAACAAAAAGTTTAAATTTAGTCAATCAGCATTTTGCAATATAAAGCTCAAGCGTTTTTGTTGATTATGACAAAGGTGTGTTGAATTTGTGTGAGTATTCGTTTTCAGAAAACGTTTTCGCAATTTCACTCGTACATATTAATAAAAAGTTTACAATTGTTGTATACAGGTCTTACATTACTGTACCACCTGTCTTTTGTCAGCAGGTGAGAGATCGAATATCCTCTTGTGACAGGGCAGGGTGAACGGCACGGTTTATGCCCATTGCAATGAGCTTTGCGCAGTTTTCCGAAAGTTTGTCAGCAGTTTTCGGAGCGACCATGATGTTTTCGGAGCTTTCAGGTGCGGTCTGACCGAAAATGTGCTGTGCGGCAGTGCAAAGGTCTATGACCGTTGGCACGCCTATGGCAATGCACTTTACCCCGAGGGTCGAAAGCGAAAGCTCTTTTCGTGCGTTTTCGACTCCGCTTCCCGGAGAAATGCCGGTGTTGCAAAGCTGTATTGTCCTGCCAAGATTTGAAAGCTCGCTGCAAGCCAGTGCGTCAACGGCAATGATAGCCTGCGGTGTTACACGCTCCGCAATTGCTTTTACCTGCTCTGAGGATTCTATTCCCGTGTTTCCAAGCACTCCTGGCTGTATCACTGTGACCTCGCCCAGATCCTCAGTATCAATCTCTTTTGCAAGGCTTTTTATGTGGCGGGTAGCGAAGATCTTTTCAGCGGTAAGAGGGCCAACAGCGTCAGAAGTCAAGGCATAGTTCCCAAGCCCTACTGCCAAAAAACGTTCACAACCACCGCAAAGCTCCCCTATGGCTTTTGCTATGACTTCTGCACGCTCACGAAAACTGTCGCTGTACATATCGAATGTTGAATCTGTGGCGGTAAGGGTGATGTATCTGCCGACAGGTCTGCCAAGCTTTTCGGCGGCTTCCTGTGTTTCTATGGTGATGTCCGTTACCTCAAGCCTTGCGCTTTCAATGACCTTGTTTTCGACCTTTACTCCTTGAAGTTTTTTTGCACCGCCTGCATGGGAAAAGCTTTCTGCCGCCATATCCGTTCTAATGCTCATTTTATTCACCTTTCTGTGATATCGTGTAAGTTTTTGTGTGTTCCTACAATTTAGACCGCAAAATTTCTATATTTTTTTCAGTAAACCCCCTTGCAATTTCTTTTGAAATGTGGTAAAATATTTTACAAGGCTTGTTTAAAGGGCTTTCCGCATTTCCTCTCAGTCTGCGGATAGCTTGTGCAAATAAGTGCAAATTTATACAGAATGAGGGAGGTGTCGGTATGCCAAACATTAAATCCGCTAAGAAGAGAGTCAAGGTTATCAACACTAAGACAATGAGAAACAAGGCTGTAAAGTCTGATCTTAAAACTGCACTCAAGAAGGCTGACGCTGCTGTAGCTGAGAATGCAGAAAACAAGGAAGAAGTAGTAAGAGCTGCTATCAAGAAGGTAGATATGGCTTGCACAAAGGGCATTATGCATAAGAATGCTGCTGCAAGAAAGGTATCACAGCTTGCTAAGAAGCTTGGCTAATTTTTCAAAGTAGCTTACAAGACCGTTCCGAATGGGGCGGTCTTTTTTGTGTATTGGTCTGTACTATATAAATAGTATACTTTGTTGGTCGTAGTTGACTTTTTGGAGCTGTTATAGTATAATTGAGTTGATAATAATGCAGGGGAGGGATTTTATGACGTATCGTGTTGGAAAATATACGCTGCCTGAATACAGTGTGCTTATGTCGGTGTATGACCGTGAGCTTCCTGAGAACCTTAACGAGAGTCTTGAGTCTATGCTCATGCAGTCATATCCTCCCTCTGACTTCGTGCTTGTGTGCGACGGCAAGCTCACCTGCGAGCTTAATATCATCGTAAAGTCATTTCAGGACGAGTTCAAGCATATTTTCCATATCGTTCAGATAGATGAGAACGTGGGCGTTGGAAAGGCTTACAACGAGGGCATAAAGGCGTGTAAATGCGATTATATCGTGAAAATGGACAGCGACGATATATCTCTCCCTAACCGCTGTTTGAAGCAGATGACTCTTTTTGCGGTGAAGCCTAAGCTTGATATCATCGGCACATATGTGGAGGAGTTCGACACTGACACCGACGAGGTAGTTTCGGTGAAAAAAGTGCCTGTCATGCATAAGGATATCGCTTCATATTCCAAACGACGCAACCCTTTCAACAGGCAGTCGGTGGCTTTTCGCAAATCCTTTGCGGAGAAGATAGGCGGTTACAGCGACCTTAAAATATGCGAGGACTATGAGTTTATAGCACGAATGTTACAGCATGGTGCAAAGGGACAGAACATACCCGAGGTGCTTGTGCGCTACCGCATAGATGAAAATACTGTAGACACACGCAAAAGCTGGGAGCATACAAAGGCTTTCATTCGTGTGAGGTGGATAATACATCGCTCAGGGTATACAGGCTTCCGTGACTTTTTCATGCCATGCGCTTTACAGCTTGGCTTGTTTATATTCCCCAGAAAATTCACCCGTTGGGTATACAGAACATTTCTCAGAAAATAATATTTTTATATATGAAAATATGAACCCAATGCCGTTTGGGTTCATATTTTTTTAGCTCAAATCAAAGTAAACGTTACCAATTTTGAACACGATGTTAAACATTAAAAACGGCTATTGACAATGGTTTTTTATATGATATATTTAAAAGTATGGAATATAAAGCCTGAAGGCGAGAGCTTCGCAAAGCTTGGCTTTATAAAAATTTGAATATTTTAATTATTAAGAATGAGGAGAACATTATGCGTGAAATAATGAAAAGAACAGTTGCTGCCGTTATGGCAGTGCTTATCGCTTGTGCGGCAGCAGGCTGCAGCAGTACAGGAAACAGCAGCTCAGGCAGCTCGTCAGCAGGCGAAACTACAACTACAACAGCCCCTATCGTTGAGGACATGGGCAACCTCGACCTTTCAGACGTAACAACAGAGTATGACGTTCCGGAGGATTTCAGCTACGAGTCCGAGGCGGAAAAGGGAACTCTTTCGGGAGGTGCGGCAGTGCTTGATAAGAATTTCCTTGGTAAGTTTTCTGGCGATGGCTTTGTTTCCGTAGGCTCATCGGGAGATATGGTGGCGTTCGAGATAGATTTTCCTGCAAAGGGAAGCTATAATATTACTCTCACAATGGCGGCAGACGGCGAGGGTCAGTCAAATCTTATCACCGTTGACGGTGCGGCACTCACAAACTTCACATCAACCACAACAGAGTTTGGTGAGACTATGGCTGAAAATGTGCTTATCGAGGAGGGTACTCATAAGATAGGCATAAAGGGCGACAATGGTCACATCTATATCGACAAGATAAAGATAACCCCTGCCCCTGCTATCGACCTTTCACAGTATGAGGTATCAAATCAGCTTTCAAACCCTAACGCTTCTGACGAGGCAAAAAGACTTTATAACTTCCTTACGGACGTTTACGGAAAGTATACTATCTCAGGTCAGTCCTCAGGAGATAACGAGGGCAAGGACAGCCGTGAGTTCAAGGAGATAAAGAAGCACACAGGCAAGACGCCTGCTATACTTGGTCTTGACGTTTTAAACCTCTCAAACAGCGCACTTTCACATGGTGCAGGCGGCGGAGATATGGTGCCATTGCAGGCTATGGACTGGTACAACAACGAAAACGGTATAGTTTCACTTTGCTGGCATTGGTATGCCCCTGAGAAAAACCTGGAAAAGAACGGCGGAGCATGGTGGCAGGGCTTCTATTCTGAATATACAGACTTCGACCTTGCAAAGGCTCTCAGCGGTGAGGATAAAGAGGGCTACGATTCTATCATAGCAGACCTTGACCATATGGCAGGGGTGCTTAAAGAGCTTGCAGACGCAAACGTGCCTATACTTTGGCGACCTCTCCACGAGGCGGCAGGCGACCCTAAGTATCCTGGCAACGCATGGTTCTGGTGGGGCTCGGCAGGAAAGGACGCTTATATCCAGCTTTGGAAACTTATGTATGACAAGTTCACAAACGAGTATGGTCTTAACAACCTGATCTGGGTATGGAACGCACAGAATCCTGACTGGTATCCGGGTGATGAGTATGTTGACATCATGGGCTATGACTGTTACCCTGCAGAGCGGGACAGTTCTTCACAGAAGTGGTATTATGACCTTGTGAAGTCAAGCACATCCACAAAAAAGATAATCGCAATGACAGAGAACGGCTCGATGTTCGACCCTGACGGAGCATTCAACGACGGCACACGCTGGGCGTGGTTCAGTACATGGAACGGCGAGTTCTGTATCAAGGATAAACAGCTTTCAGATCAGTACACCACATTTGACGAGTGGAACAAGATCTATAACAGCGAAAGAGTTCTCACCCTTGACGAGCTTCCAAACCTGAAATGCTATCCAATGGATACGGAAAAGTATCTGGAGGAGCATAAGTAAATTCGGATAATAACAGTAGGGGCGAACAGTTCGCCCGTTACTTTGCACATTTTCGACCAATTCAAACAGGCTTGAACTCAACTTACAAAAATTGTTGATATCATGGTGGCAATATGCGGGCGACCTAAGATCGCCCCTACATAACAAAACTGCGGACAGTGTTTAAACTATCCGCAGTTTTTATTTTTATCATTACAATGCTTGTACCAAAGGCGGGCGAACGCTGTTCGCCCCTACAATATAGACCTTGTGGAGTATTATCAACTATAAATATTCAGTATGCAAGGTGCAACATAGACCACTATCATCACAATGGTTCCCACACCGATAACAGCCACAAGTGCAGTGGCTTCCATAGTTTCTCCGAATTTCAGCTTCTTTCTCATAAGGAGATATCCTGCTGTCAGCGCAATGCCTGCGATAGTCAGTGCAAGACCTGCATAAAAGCCCTTTGGCACGCTTGTTACAGTTATGGTGTTCTCACCCTCCTGCAAGTCAAAGCTTACAAGGTCACCGAAAACCTTGTCATATGAAACAGCCTTGCCGTTGACCTTTATTTTCAGACCCTCCTGATATGGTATCTGAAGCACGCATTTCTGTCCTGCCTTTGCGTTTACGCTTCCTGAAAGCCTGCCGTCACTGTCTGTAAGACCTGCGGTCTGTACCTGCTCAAGTGCCTTTTCAAGCACATTGTGGTGAAGCCCGAAAACACCGTAGGAACGGCAGCTCATGATGTCTTTCTTCAAGGTCGCACGCACGTTGACGTGTTCATTTTCAAATTCCCCAAGCTTCAAAAGCCCGTTGCTTGACTGCGACGGATAATCCATCTGCTTTATCTGACCATTCACTGTTACCATGAAGCTTCCGTTTATATCCTCGCTGAGGCTGTTTGAAAGCTTGTCGAAGCAGTCAAAATAAAGGGTCTGTTTGTCTGTAACATCTATGCTGTAGTCCATGTAGGCTACATCGCCTGTGGTGTTGAGGGTGTAGTTCGGCTTAAAGTTACTGTCGTCCTGCACGCCGTAGATCGTGGTGTATTCGTAGTCTGTGATAAGCTCGTCACCGTTGCCACCGAAAAGCTGTTCAAAAAGCTTCTTCTGAACGTCGCTTCTTGTGCCTGTGGAAAGCTCCTCACTGCCGCTCAGGTCAGCGTCGGTCACAATGCCAAGGGGGAGATAGTATTCTGTCGGCACTATCTCGTAGGTATCGTTTGAATATACAGCGTCAGCCGAGCCTGTGTTTTTCTCGATGAGATATTTTACCGACATAAGAGCGTCAGTAAGCTCAGTTCCGCCGTATGAGCCTACCTCCATCCAGTAGGAGGAGTAGCCAAGCTGTTTCATCATGTACATATAATCACGGCTTGTGAGGGAGGTGTAGTGGCTCAGGGAATTGTAGCCCATTGAGCCTACCAGATTGACCTCAAAAAGCTTGCTTGCGGTCTTTACTCTGTAAAAGCCCTCTGTTTCGTCAAGCCTGTCTGAAAGATCCATTATCTTCTGATGATTAGCCGCACGCTGAGGATTGTTCACGCTTGGGGATACCATATAAATGTTCACGTTTGCGTATGACTCAGCCGCAACGAACATTGCAAGAAAGACAGCAAATATCTTCTTTGATATCCAGCCCTTTTTGTGCAGCAGAACGACGATCGCATAAAATGCCGCCGCCACAATGAAAAATTCAAGGCAAAGCTCAAAGGCGGTGCTGTCCTGCCAAAGGCTTGAAGTGTATTTTGATATTCCCGAGCGGTTGTTCTCAACAAAGCCCTCAGAGAAGTTGTAAAAGCCGTAGATAAGCGCCGCTAGTATCAGGAAGATAACAAAGTGGTCACAGTTTTTCTTTTCTTTTGCCACTGCGTTTTCCGATGAAAGGAAATATCCTGCGCAGATAAGTGCAAAGAATATGGTAATGAAAGCATATCTGCATGGGAATGACATATAGCTTCCCGTGTGCCACATAAGGTTTGCTGGCTCTATTATAATAGGTACGAGCATCAAAAAGAGCATTATAAGGTCGGTGTTAAGGCGCTTGCTCCTCTTTTTGCCGTCAAGAAGAAACACCGCAACTATCACGATGACCGAAGCCGTTGACAACAGCAGGCAGAATGTGGTGTAGTAGTTTGTGATGAATGAGGCAGTTTCGATCTGCTGGATAACTGATTTAGAACGTCCGCTTGACAAAAACTGCAGGAAGCATGGTATCCATACCACCGCCGAAAGCAATGCACCAAGAAGCGAGCCTATAACAAATCTGCATGGAACGTCCCTGTATTTTTCTTCCTTGCGGTAACGCCAACAGCAAAGAGCCATGAAAAGCAGTATGAAAACAACTATCATGTAGCTGATATAATAGTTCACTATCATCATAAGTGTGAGCATGACAGTGTATGGGATAATGCGCTTTTTCTCAAAAAGCTCCTTGAACGCCACCATAAGGAGCGGGAAAAGATACATCATGTCGAGCCATATGTTGTTCTGATAATAGAACATTCCATAGCCGCAGAATGCGTATATGACGCTGAGTACAGCGCCAATGTAAGGGTCGAGCTTTTTTTGACATGAGCGGAAATATATCTGCGCCGTGACAGCCGCCGTCATCATTTTAAGCACTGTGAGAATGTTCACAAGGTAGATAATGTCAGCCTTGTCAACAAAAAGCACAAGTAAGGTGTAGGGGCTTGCGATAAAGAAGAAGAAAACGCCCCACAGGTCCATTCCTCCTGCGTTGTGGAAGTTAAGGAACATTCCGTCCTTGCCTGTGAAAATATCCTTGAAGTCGGTGAGCAGTGGTATCACCTGCTGTGACATATCGCACCATGATACAGTGCCGTCACCAAAAGGGTAAAGCCCATGCCGATAAAAAGCAAATCCCATTACGAGCAATACAGCCAAAGGTGGGATAATAAAGGGCAGAGCTTTTTTCAGCTTATCCATTTTGTTCAGTCCTCCATAGTTTTTATATTTCTTTATAAAACAAACATTATAATTATACTCCATAATTAGTCGAAAATCAATATTAAATAAGCCAACTTTAGGCTTCGTATGATGAAAATTCTGTGAAAAACATGGTCTGATGTTGATTTTTTTGCAGGGAGGTGCTATAATAGGCTAGTGAAAAGGCAGAAGTGCCATATACGATAATTGAAAGGACGATAAAAAATGAAACTTAAAAAGCTATTCAGAGCATTGGCTCTTTGTACAGCAGGCGTGCTTGCCTGTGCAGTGCTCACAGCCTGCGGTGATAAGGGCGACAGCTCATCACAGACCTCAGCGGCTGACACTGACAAGAAGTTCGTTATCACGCTTTATGCCAATGACGCACCTATAACCTGCGAGAATTTCGAGAAGCTGGTAAAGGAAAAGTTCTATGACGGACTTACTTTCCACAGAGTAGTTGACAACTTTATGGCACAGGGCGGCGACCCTAACGGCGACGGCACAGGCGGAAGCAAGGAAACTATCAAGGGCGAGTTCTCAGCAAACGGCGTTGAAAACAACCTCAGCCATACAAGAGGCGTTGTTTCAATGGCAAGAGCCAACGATATGGACAGCGCATCAAGCCAGTTCTTTATCTGCTACAGCGATAAGGATACCTTCCTTGACGGACAGTATGCGGCTTTCGGCATGGTAACAGAGGGCATGGACGTTGTTGATGACTTTCTTAAAGTTGAGAGAACAACAGGTTCAGACAACGCACAGTCAAAGCCTGTTACGCCTATCACTATCGTAAAGGCTGAAATGATAGATGATGACGCAGACGGCAACCACAGAGTTCAGTTCACAATGGATTTCTAAGCTGATTTTCACAAAGAGGTGTCCCCTTTCGGTGGATACCTCTTTTGTTTACTAAAATGGTTTGGCAAAACAAAAAATTCATAATTTATATATCAAATCACTGATAAATACTATTGCAAAAAGCCGTGTGTTCAGTTATAATATATGATATAGGTTTATGCACAGTCGGTATCGTAGGGCTGTCGCTATCAATTTTTGAAAGGAATGTATGTTATGAAGAAATTTGCAGCAGGACTTATTGCAGTGGCAATGAGCGTTACAATGCTTGCAGGCTGTGGAGTGCCTGCTAATACAGTTCACAGCGTTGACGATCTGGAGGGCAAGACTATCGGTGTTCAGCTTGGAACAACAGGCGATATCTATGCCGAGGACGTTAAGGACGCTAAGGTAGAAAAATACAACAAGGGCGCTGACGCAGTTCAGGCTCTGAAGCAGGGCAAGATAGACGCTGTTATAATCGACGCTGAGCCTGCTAAGGTATTCGTTGAGAAGAATGACGATCTTGAGATCCTTGACGAGCCTTTCGCTGAGGAGGAATACGCTATCGCTATGAAGCTTGACAACACTGAGCTTCAGACAGCTATCAACGGTGCGCTCAAGGAGCTTAAGGCTGACGGAACACTTGACGCTATCAAGGCAAACTACGTTGGCGAGAACGCTGGCAAGAACCCATACAAGTCACCTGATAATGTTAGCAGAGATAAGGGCACTCTTGTAATGGCAACAAACGCTGAGTTCCCTCCATACGAGAGCAAGGAGAACGACAAGGTCGTTGGTATCGACGCTGATATGATGCAGGCAGTTTGCGACAAGCTTGGTTATGAGCTTAAGATAGACGATATGGCATTTGATTCTATCATCTCAGCCGTTCAGTCAGGCAAGGCAGACGTTGGCGTTGCAGGTATGACAGTTACACCTGACAGAGAGAAAAACGTTCTTTTCTCTGACACTTACACATCATCAAGTCAGGTAATAATCGTAAGAAAGAAATAATTTTTCACACTTCGGCTGTCGTAGAGCGGCAGCCGAAATTATTTTGATAAAGAACAGGAAGTGCTGAATTGAACAAATTGATCGACGATTTCCAGCAAAATTTTTTGGACGAGAGCCGTTGGCATTATCTTACCAATGGTCTTAAAACAACACTTATCATAACCTTCTTTGCGGTCATACTTGGCTTTGTGTTGGGATTTCTTGTGGCTATAGTCCGCTCTACTCATGATAAGACAGGCAAAATGAAGATACTCAACGCCCTTTGCAGAGTGTATCTTACAGTGATAAGAGGAACTCCTATGGTAGTTCAGCTCCTTATAACATATTTTGTTATTTTCGGAAGCGTGAACATAGACAAGACTCTTGTGGCTGTGCTTGCATTCGGCGTGAACTCAGGCGCATATGTGGCTGAGATAGTCCGTTCAGGTATCATGTCAGTTGACAACGGTCAGTTTGAAGCAGGAAGAAGCCTTGGCCTTAGCTATCGTCAGACAATGATAACAATAGTTCTTCCGCAGGCTTTTAAAACTGTTCTGCCTGCCCTTGCAAACGAGTGCATAGTTTTGCTTAAAGAAACCTCTGTTGCAGGATATATCGCAATTCAGGACCTTACAAAGGGCGGAGATATAATCCGTTCTCAGACGTTCTCGGCATTCATGCCGCTTATAACAGTTGCACTTATTTACCTTATAATGGTAGTTGTGCTTACTCATCTGGTAGGAAAGCTTGAAAGGAGGCTGTCGCAAAGTGATAGACGTTAAACATCTCAGCAAGTCTTTCGGCGAGGTCGAAGTGCTGAAAGATATAAACGAAACTATCGACAAGGGCGAAAAGGTCGTTATCGTTGGTCCGTCAGGCTCAGGAAAATCCACCTTTCTCCGCTGTCTTAACCTTATGGAAAAGCCGACCTCAGGTGATATATTCTTCGAGGGCGAGAACATCACTCAGGCGAACGAGCATGAAATGAACAAGCTCAGACAGAGAATGGGCATGGTTTTCCAGCATTTCAACCTCTTCCCGCATCTTACAATAAAAAAGAATATCACTCTTGCTCCTGTGAAGCTTGGGCTTATGACAGCCGATGAAGCCGACAAAAAGGCGGAGGAGCTTTTGGAAAGAGTTGGTTTGCCTGATAAGGCTGACGAGTATCCTTCAAGGCTCTCAGGCGGTCAGAAGCAGAGAATAGCCATCGCACGTTCACTGGCGATGAACCCTGAAGTAATGCTTTTTGACGAGCCTACTTCTGCACTTGACCCTGAAATGGTGGGCGAGGTGCTGGAGCTTATGAAACAGCTTGCAAACGATGGAATGACAATGGTTGTCGTCACCCACGAAATGGGCTTTGCAAGGGAAGTTGCTTCAAGAGTTCTGTTTATGGCAGACGGAAAAATACTCGAGCAGAACAAGCCGTCAGAGTTCTTTGCACACCCTGAAAATCAGCGTTTGAAAGATTTTCTCTCAAAAATTATATAGAAGCCAACACCGCACAAGGGGCGTCTATCGTCTTTGTGCGGTGTTTTTTTTGTTTGCAAAGGTCTAAAATGCTTGACATTATGGGCGTTATGGTCTATTATTATTTTATACGACTTTATTTTAATAGGAGATACATAAATGAGTTTAAAAAACGCTTTCACCATTATTTTCGGCAAGCTTATGGTAAAAACTCTGCACCTGCTGGGCAGGGACGCAGGCAACTTTCCGGGGCTTGTGCTGTGGACTATAAATAAAGACTGCCTGAAGGCTTTCAAGGTGGATTGCCCTATCGTCGCTGTCACAGGCACCAACGGCAAGACCTCTGTTACAAACTATCTCAGCCACATTTTTGCAAGCGGTGGAAAGAAGATAATCACAAACCCGGAGGGCAACAATCTTGATACGGGAATATGCTCACTTTTGCTCAATCACTGCGATATGAGGGGCAGAGTCCACGCCGATTATCTCGTGCTTGAAACTGACGAGTCCCACGTTCCTGTGGTCTATTCAAAGCTCAATTTGCAGACCCTTGTTCTGCTGAACTTCTTCCGTGACCAGCTTGACAGAAACGGCGAGGTGGAAACACTCATTCTCAAAGTGAAAAAGTTCCTTGAAACATTTGAGGGCAACGTTGTTCTCAATGCCGATGACCCAAACGTGGCAAGACTTGGACTTGCTAACCCCAATAATAAAAATATCCACTATTTCAGCGTTGACAGATACCAGGGTGCAACGGATAAGCCTTATGAGGTGGGCGAGGGCAAGTTCTGTCCTTTCTGCGATACTGAGCTTGTCTATGACTATTATCAGTATTCACATATCGGCAAGTTCCATTGTCCAAAGTGTGGTTTCGGCAATATCGAGCCTGAGGTGGAGATAAAGAACGTTGACCTGACTGTTCCGTCCTTTGAAGCAGACGGGGAAACATATAAGACCGCTCATAACAGTATCTATTATATGTATAACATGGCGGCTGTCTATACTGCCGCAAAGCTTTATAACTTTGATAAGGCTATATTGCATGACACTTTCGAGCATTTCGAGGTGAATAACGGCAGACTTGAACGCTTTGAGGTTGACGGCTCAAGCCTCCTTGTGAACCTTGCCAAAAACCCTGTTGGCGCAAACATGACCCTGCGTGTGATGAATGAGCAGGCAGGCTCAAAGGAACTGCTTTTTGTCCTTAACGATAACCTTGCAGACGGCCATGACGTTTCTTGGATATGGGATATAAACTTCTCTGTGTTCAATAATGTTGACAGAGTTGTGACTTCTGGTACGAGAGCATATGATATCGCCATAAGAATAAAATGCTCAGGCTATGACCCTGACAAGATATTCGTTTATCCTGACCTTGACGAAGCAACAGCGTCACTCTTTTCCACAAAGGGAGATAAGTTCGCCATAGCCAATTATACTGCTATTCAGCCGACAAGAGCCGCAATAAAAAAATATAAGAGCCTGAAAGAAAACGGGGAGGAAAAGTAAAATGGAAAAATTGAAAATTCTTCATATGTATCCTAATATGCTTGACCTCTATGGCGACAGCGGCAACGTTGAAGTGCTTTCATACCGCTGTAAAATGCGTGGCATAGAGCTGGAAGTTTCAAAGCATCTTATTGGTGACAAGGAAACTGATTTCACCCAGTATGATATCATCTATCTTGGCGGCGGTGCTGACTTTGAACAGCAGATACTTGCCGATGACCTTGTTTCCTGTAAGGACAGTATAGTTAAAGCCTATGAGTCAGGAACATTTTTTCTGATGATATGCGGCGGCTATCAGCTCATGGGTCAGTATTATAAAGATTCAAACGGTGAGAAAGTGCCGGGATTGGGACTTTTTGATTACTATACTGTGGCGTCTACCGATAAAAGATGCAGATGTATCGGTAATATCGTTATAGAAGCTCAGCTTGACGGAGAGAAATACAAGGTCATAGGCTTTGAAAACCACGGTGGACAGACCACCAACGTCAAGTCGCCGTTTGGTAAAGTCCTCTCAGGCAACGGCAACGAGTTTGAGAGCAGTACAGAGGGCTATATGGAAAAAAGCGTTATCGCAACCTATCTCCACGGTCCGCTTCTGTCTAAAAATCCAAAGGTCAGCGACTATGTTATTTCATACTGCATGAGCCGTAAGCTTGGCGAAAAGTATATCCCCGCACCTATAAACGATAAGCTTGAAGAGGATTGCCGCAAACAGCTTTTTGAGAGGCTTGGTGTGTAAAAATGTTTTCACTGTTCAAAAAGAAGCAGGCTCAGAGCGAACTGCCTCTGAAAAAGAAAATAAAGGATATGAAGTGCAGAAAAATAAACTACGTTGACGAGGGCTTTGATACCCTCGCTTCGGAAATGTCTGCCGACCCGAAAGCTATTCTCAGGCTCAAGCCTGTGAACTATTATGCCATAAAAAATAAATATATCATGGGAAAAGTTTATACGTCTGAGGATCATCAGGAGAATTATGTGCAGTTTTTCAGATACGAGTATGACCACGAGTGCGGAAAAACTGATATCTACCCACTAAGTGCGGAGCTTATGTCAAAGGCTCTTGCAAAGGTGGGCATAATAATAGACCTGAAAGCCCTTGCCAAAGACCAGTGAGGAAACGAAAATGGCTTCAAAACTTGACGAATTTGATATGAAAGCCCCTGTGGCTGACCTGCTTTATCCCTCTGTGGAAAAGCACAACGCAATGAAAAAAAGAGCTGCCGCCCTTGAAAAGCTCCCCAGAGCGTTTGTTGACAATCTGGAGCTTGAAAAGGTGGCTGATTTTATCACGCCCCATTACCAGTATCGTGTAATGAGGCTTTTTTGTGAGGTTTGCGACGATGAGGAGGTAATAAACTACCGCCTTGATATCCTTGATGATTTCATAAGGCTTCCGTCATTGTCTGCCACCATACGCAAGGTGATAAACGTCATGGTGGAAAATGACAGAAAGAACATCTATAATCTTACTACTCCCGACAGCTTTTCACAGCTTGATGATGCCATAAGCGGTTTTGACGCTTACATACAGTGCATGGAGATAATGCACGATTTTTATGGAAAAATGAAAGATAAGATACGCTCAGAGGGCGTAAAAAAGCTTTTTGCGTTCTTTGAGGAGCATTACGGCGACAAGCATTATATATCCCTGAAGGGTGAGATAGAGAAGCTTAAAAAGGCACTCTATGACCGCATACGAAGCGTTACAGTTGCTATAAACCTCGATGAAAGGCTAGTTCCTGTTTCAGCAGGCATTATAGAGCTTTCAAAAGAGCGTTACGATATAAAACCGTCCCTGGTTGACAGGATACTTTACCATGGGGCAAAGTTCAACGATAAGGCTGTTGTGAAAAATCTTAGAAAGAAGTATAATGACAGCGAGGTGTCTGACGATAAGCTTATCAACACTGTGGATAAGACCCTTTTTGACGAGCTTAGCGATCTTACTGATACTTTTGTGAAAATGATAGACAAGGTGCTTGCGGAGTATCAGAAAGCAGGCATTGCCGATATGCGCTATATAGACTATCAGCTTGAATACTACATGGGCGCAGTGGCTGTGATAGAAGCCTGCGAAGATCAGGGGCTTAAAATGTGCCGTCCGAAAATTCTTCCTGCAGGTGAGAGAAAAGCCGTCATAAAGGATATCTTTGACCCTGTTTATTTCCGTGAAGCCAGGATATATAATCTTGATCACAAGGAGAAAAAATCCGTTGTCACCAACGATATCACCATGGGCGGTGACAGCGAGGGCTTTTATGTGCTTACGGGCGCAAACAATGGTGGAAAGACCACATTTCTCCGTGGGGTGGGTCTGTGTCAGATAATGGCGCAGACAGGGCTTTATGTGCCTGCTTCATACTGTGAGATATCTCTTGTGGACTATATCTACACTCAGTTCCCGCAAGAGGAAAAAACAGGCATCGACACCAGCCGTTTCACCACAGAGATAAAAGAGTTCCGTGAAATAAGCGACACTATCACAGCAAACAGCCTGCTTCTTATGAACGAGTCTATCCAAAGCACCACTCCGAGAGAGTGCGTTGAGGTCGCCTGCGAGCTTCTGAGGATATTCTGCAAAATGGGCGTAAGAGGAGTTTTTGCAACACATCTTGTGGATATCGCATTCAAGACCGTGGAGCTTAACAAAGACAGCACCATCAGAACAAAGCTTGCGAGCATTGTTGCCGACGCAGATGATGAAACAGGGGAGCGAAAGTATAAGATAGTCCGTGGAATGCCCCGTGACAACAGCTTCGCTCAGACTATCCTTAAACAATACGGCATAGATATGGAAACAATAGAAAAGCGTATAAGAGAGAATAAAGCCTGACTATTACAAAATTGTAACCATACTTGAAATTTTTTTTGATGTGTGATATACTGAAACATACAACTATGAAGATAGGAGATAAAACCATGAAAAAGATAAATAGAACTCTGAGCCTTTTAACAGCCGCTGCAATGTGCGCTGCACTTCTCTGCTCATGCGGAGAGGTGTCTGACAGTTCACAGACCGACAGCAGTTCAAAGGCAGCCACAACTACAACAGCCGACACTACGGCTGATACAACCACCACAGGGGAGGAGAGCAGTACAGCTTCTGTCTCTTCTGCACCTGACAGCAGTGTTTCAGACAGCTCATCAGCGGTAACAGACGATACAAAGACGAACGGTATCACCCCTGCCATGTGGAAAGTGACATCACCAGAGGGAAACACAATGATAATGCTCGGCTCTTTCCATGCGCTGAAAGACGAGTGCTATCCGCTCCCTGAAGCTATAACGAATGCGTATAACAATGCTGATATACTTGCGGTGGAGTGCGATATAACCTCCACAAAGGAGGACGGCGAGTATATGAAAAATCTTATGAAGCAAATGCTTTATAATGATAACACAAAGCTCAGCCAGCATATTTCCGAGGAAGCATATTCAGCCCTGCAAACATATCTCGGCTATTGGGGCATGGATATCTCAGCCCTGGAGGTCTACAGACCATGGGCTGTTTCAAGCACTCTTGATACCCTGCTTATTCAGGATTCAGACTTTTACACGGAAAAGGGTCTTGATAACTTCCTTCTTACCACTGCCCACGCAGACGGCAAGGAGATATATGAAGTTGAGTCGGTGGATTTCCAGATGAATATGCTCATAAACTTCTCTGACGATATCTATGACCTTATGTTCAGAAGCTACGAGGGTGAAACCAAGGAGAGCCAAAAGCAGGCTCTTGAAGACCTCTATACTGCATGGAAGTCGGGGGATATCGAAACCTTCCTTGAGGAAGATAACGAGGAGGAGCTTGCAGGCTATACCGAGGAGGACAAAAAGATCGTCGAGGATTATAATAACCAAATGCTCTATGACAGAAACAAGAACATGGCAAAAGCTGCCGAGGATCTTATGTCTCAGGGCAAGAACGTGTTTTATGTTGTTGGTGCGGCACACTATGCAGGCGAGGGAGGAATAATCGACCTGCTTGAAAAAGACGGCTACACAGCCGAGCGTGTGCAGTATTGATGGATCTATAGATTTGTATAGGGGAAAGGGGTAAAAAATAAATGCCACATTCATCAGGGGGAGGCTCTCACAGCGGAGGGTCACACAGCGGCTCAGGCTTTTCCAGCTCTTCATCAAGCTCGGGAGGGTCGAGTGCTAAACACATAAAGCACACAAGCTTTCCTGGGGCAAGAAGATACGTATACTATGAGAACTATCGTCCTGTCTATGTCTATGCTGACTATGATATTCGCAAGGGGACCGCTTCAGGTAAGTTTTTCAGTATACTTGGCAGTGCTGTCAGCCTGCTCTTTGGTATCATGCTTCTTGCCATGTGCTATGATAAGCCACAAAAAATGGATACAAGTCCATCTTATCACTGCGAGATAAAGGATACGGCAGGGGTCATTGATGATAAGGACAAGGTGCAGAATGCAATAGTTGATTTCTATGACGAAACCGGTATACCCGTGGAGATAATGACAGTGAACAACGAGGATTGGCAGGGAGGATATTCAAAGCTAGAGGACTTTGCCTATGATATGTATGTGACGGAATTTGACGACGAGGAGCATTGGCTGGTGGTTTATTCTGAACCTACATCTCCTGACCCTGATTTTAACGATTGGTACTGGGAGGGTATGCAGGGCGATGATACCGACAATATCATAACTGTAGATGTAGCAGACGATTTCAAAGATCTTATGCAGAAATATCTTACTGCCAACAGCCGTTATGATGTCGGCTCTGCTATAGCGGCGGCTTTTGATGAAACTACGCCAAATGTTATGGACGGTCATGTAGAGTGGCTGTTCGTGATCTGGGGACTTCTCATGTCAGGTATCGGAGTGTATGAGATATATCAGACGCTTATCACAAATAAAAAGGCTTACCGAAGCGCAGTGAAATGTGCAAATGACGCAAAAGAGGACACCTGCGAATACTGCGGAAATGTCTATGTTATCGGCACTTGTCATGAGTGCCCGCACTGCGGAGCACCGCTCAGACCACATAATGTGGAAACAGTACAGCCTGCCGCAGATACCACACAAAAATAAGAAAGGGGTAAATAATAAATGCCACATTCATCGGGAGGAGGCTCTCACGGAGGAGGGTCACACGGAGGCTCGCATCACAGCAGCCATTCACACGGAGGCTCAGGAAGGAGCTCACGCCACACAAGAAGCACCTACTTTCCGGGAGCAAGAAGATTTGTATATTATAATCATCACAGACCTGTCTATGTCTATGCAGATTATGACATAACCGAAAAAAGAAGTCCTTTGAGATTTCTTATGCTGCTTTTCTATCTGCCGTTTATTTTATTCACATTTTCTATGTTTGCCGAGGCTTATCATCACCCTCATAAGCTTCCCCAAAACTATGATTATAAAATAGTTGTGGAGGATAAAGCAAACGTCCTTGGCAACACCGCAGAGCTTAGAAACTCGCTTGTGGCATTTTATAACCGCACCGGTATCTCACCTGCGGTCATAACAGTGGAAAATTCCGATTGGCAGGGGTATTATTCAGACCTTGAAAATTATGCCTATGACCTGTATGTGAACCACTTTGCGGACGAGAGCCATTGGCTAATAGTTTACTCTACCCCTGACGGCTATTCTTCCTCTGACGGCTTTGAGGATTGGTATTGGGAGGGTATGCAGGGCAATGATACAGATGATGTTCTGACAAAATCAGTAACGAACAGCTTCAATGACGAGCTGCAGAAAAATCTCACAGCAAGAACACGCTATACAGTGTCCTCGGCTATCAGCACATCATTTGACGACCTGACGCCTACCGTAATGAAGAGTAAAGTGAATTGGGCTATGCTATTTACTTCGATCGCCATTTTGGCATTTGTGTGTCTGCACGCCTGCCTTATGATAGGCATAAATCCAAAGGCGAGAAAATATGCCAAAGCAAAGCCATGTTCTGACGCAGCTCAGGAAAAAGCCTGCGAATATTGCGGCTATACCTATGTCGTAGACACTTGTACAGAATGTCCTCATTGCGGAGCACCTATCCCACCGGAGGATCAGCCTGGGGCACGATTTACTTGATAAAAAAATCACCGCCTGAGAAGTTTTACCTCTCAGGCGGTTTTGTTTGTCATTTTTAGCCGTACATCTCTGTCTGCTCAGCGTAGCTGTAGATTATCTCGGAGTCAGGGTCAATGTCAACTCCCTTTGCGTGGAAAAGCTCTGTTATGGTAACAAACTCATAGCCCTGTTCTTTCAGTGCAGGGATTATCTTATCAAGGGCTTCAACTGTCTGAACGTTTCCGCTCATGTCATGAAGCAGGATAATTCCCCCGTCCTTAGCCTGTGCAAGCACCTTTTCAACACGCTCCTCAACGCCTATGGCATTGTTATAGTCCTCTGCGCCGTATCCGCATATAAACGGCATATCTATAACGTCAAACATTGTCTGGTTCACCGCAATATATGGCGGACGGAAAAACTGCGGACGTTCGCCTACAGCCTCTTCCACCTTGTCAGAGGTAAAGTCTATCTCAGCCTTTATCTCCTCGGCGGTCATTTTTGTCATGTCAGGGTGGCTCTGAGAGTGGTTTTCAATGTCACAGCCCATGTTGTAAGCACGCTTCATGACCTCTGCACTCTCGTCTGTGATGTTGTTTCCGATAACGAAAAACGAAGCCACAATGCCGTGTTCTTCAAGCTTGTCAAGCACAAGGGGAGTTGTGTCAGTGTTAGGGCCGTCATCAAATGTGAGGGCTATCACCTTGCCGTAGTCAGACTTGTCACGAAGCTGTCTGCGTTTAGCCTGCGAACTTTCATCAGCCTTTGAACTGTCTTTTTCCGAACCGCTGTTTTCAGCAGACCCACAGCCCGCTCCCATAGCAAGGCTGAATGCCACCGCACCCATAAGGATAGTTTTAAGCACCTTTTTCATAAGATTTTCTCCTTTATATTTATTATCTATATGATAGCATATTTCCCCATGATTTTCAATAGCCTTTCCGAATTTGCATTTTGTGCATAAAAAACGAGCGGTCAAAAACCGCCCGTCAAATGTCTTTTATTTTTCAGAATGTTTCTTGCCCTTGAAGAATTTTCTGTATATTGTCACTGTTATAACAGCATAAATCGTTCCCGTTAGAACGCCTGCGATAACGTCAAATGGATAGTGTACCCCAACATACAGCCGTGAGAACGCAATGAGTGTTGCCACTATAAGCGCAGGCACGCCATATTTTTTCGGCATCTCCATGAACATTACCACCGCCACCGCAAAGGAAGCTCCCGAATGTCCCGAGGGAAAGGAGAAGTCCGATTGTGCACCTATTATCCTGTTAAGCCCCTCGACCACCTCGTAAGGTCTTGTTCTGGCAATAATGTTTTTCAAAATAATGTTGTTTATAAGAAAAGTCACCGCAAGGGAGCATGAACACACGATGCCTGTTGTTCTAGTCTTTTTCAGTATGATAAGTAAAACGCATATGCCTATCCATAACGCACCGCCGTTTGCAAGATATGTTATGAACTTCATTATAGGGTCAAGCCACCCTGCACGCAGGTTGTCCTGTATCCATAACAGTATGTCACCGTCTAGTTTAAGTAAGGTGTCTATCATTTATCCTCCTGCCATTTATGTAAATCTATCCCTTGAATATATTTACACTAAAACTGACAAGCCCGTCAAAAAACGAGCCTGTCCTTTGTGTATTAATGCGCTAGTTCATATTTTCGCAAATTTATATTATGATAAGTTCATTTTCATGTATAAAAAGCTTAAAATCATGTGCGATATCCTTAACAAATTAAATTTGCATAGAAAATTGATTTCCAATTACAGCTTGACAGGCTCTATCTTCCAAATGTTCTCAGCATAGTCCTTGATAGTTCTGTCAGATGAGAACTTGCCTGCATTTGCAATGTTCAGCCAGCACTTCTTTGCGAAAGCAAGCTTGTCCTTGTAGTCAGCGTTGACCTTGAGCTTTGCCTGAACATAGCTCTCAAGGTCGCCAAGAACGTAATAATGGTCAGGAACGTGCCAGCTTGCACCGTCAGTGAGTGCCTTGTAAAGCTCCTTGAAGCTGCCCTCCTCGTTGGACGGAACGCCGCCGTCTGAAAGACTGCCGTCAATAAGCTTGTCAAGAACACGCTTTATCTTGTCGTTTGAGAAAAGTATCTCCCTAGGGTCATACTTTGGCATTATCTCAGCCAACTCCTCTACTCTTGCACCGAAGATGTAGTTGTTCTCCTCGCCTGCCTCTTGTACGATCTCAACGTTAGCTCCGTCATAAGTTCCAAGTGTGACCGCACCGTTGAGCATAAGCTTCATGTTGCCTGTACCGCTCGCTTCAGTGCCTGCCGTAGATATCTGCTCGGAAACATCAGCCGCAGTAACAAGCTTTTCCGCATAGGAAACGTTGTAGTTCTGTACGAAAACCACCTTGATAAGGTCTTTTGTGTCAGGGTCAGCGTTCACAATCTTGCTTATCTCGCCAATAAGCTTGATGATAGCCTTAGCCCTCCTGTATCCCGGTGCAGACTTAGCACCGAAAATAAATGTTGTCGGTGTGAAGTCCTTTATAGAGCCGTCCTTGATACCATAGTAGATATACAGTATAGACAAAGCGTTAAGGAACTGCCTCTTGTATTCGTGCAGACGCTTGATCTGAATGTCAAAAATAGTGTTCGGGTCGATATCAACACCGTCATGCTCCTTTACAAAAGCGGCAAGGCGTTTTTTCTGCGCCTCCTTAACAGCCATGAACTCGTTAAGAACAGCTTCATCATCAGCATATTTTTCAAGCTTTTTAAGCTCGTCCAGGTTCTTCACCCAATCTGCATTGCCTAAAAGCTTTGTGATAAGTGCCGAAAGCTCAGGGTTGCAAAGTGCGAGCCAACGTCTTTGTGTGATACCATTGGTCTTGTTCTGAAATCTCTCAGGATAAAGCTCAAACCAATCCTTAAGAGCGTCCTTTTTCAGTATCTCAGTGTGGATAGCCGCAACACCGTTTATATAGCTTGAAACATAGATAGCCATAAAAGCCATTTTTACCATGCCGTCGCCAACAGGGGAGAGCTTTGAAATATATTCTCTGTCCTTTTTGAGAGCGTACATATCCTTTATAAAACGCTCGTTTATCATAAGAATGTAAGTGTAGACCTCAGGCACTACCTTTTCCACAAGTCTGCAATCCCACTTTTCAAGAGCCTCAGCCATGATAGTGTGGTTTGTGTAGTTAAAGACCTTGTGAGCGATCTCAAAAGCCTTGTCAAAGTCATAGCTATGCTCAGCACAAAGCTGTCTTATAAGCTCTGGCACAGCGATAACAGGGTGAGTATCGTTAAGCTGGATAGTAATATAGTCGCCAAGGTTGTCAAGAGTGCCGAACTTAGCCAAATGTTTTTTGAGAATATCCGTCACAGAAGCGGAGGAGAAGAAATATTCCTGTTTAAGTCTGAGTATCTTGCCCTCTTCGCAGTTATCGTTAGGGTAAAGCACCTTTGAGATGTTCTCAGCGTCATTTTTAGCCTTTACAGCACCGTCATAGTTACCGCAGTCAAACTGAGCGAAGTCGAAATCCTCCACGCTCTCAGCCTGCCAAAGTCTGAGTGTGCCAACGTTCTTAGTGCCAAAGCCGATAACAGGCATATCATAAGGCACAGCGTAAACAGTCTGGTCGCCGTATTTAACGACTACCTTGTCATTTTCGCATCTCTTAGACCAAGGGTCGCCGTACTTAGTCCAGTTGTCAGCTTCTTCTTTCTGGAAGCCGTCAACTATCTTCTGCTTGAAAAGACCATACTTGTATCTTATTCCGTAGCCGTCCAAAGGCAGGTCATGAGCGGCGGCGGAATCGAGGAAGCAAGCGGCAAGTCTGCCAAGACCACCGTTGCCGAGAGCAGCGTCCTCTATTTCTTCAAGGTCATTAAGACTTCTGCCGTGAGCCTTCAAAAGCTCGTCCACCTCGTCAGTGATACCAAGGCAAAGGAGATTGTTATAAACGGCTCTGCCCATAAGGAACTCCATAGAGAGATAGCAGGCTCTGCGGCTGTCAAGGTGAGCCTTTCTGCTGTTCTCCCAATCGCTGTCAATAAGCTCCATAACAGTAGCCGACAGGCTTTCGTGGAGCTGCCAAGGCAGAGCTTTTTCAACGCTCGTGCCAAACTTCTTTTTCAGGTCTTTACTAAGTTCACTGTAAAACAGTTCTTTGTTCATTGGTTTTTATCCTTTCTGATATTTTATGTATTCTATTGTATTTTGTACTTTGTAATTATCCGCACAACGTATGGTAGGGGTGAACATTGTTCGCACGTCGAAGGAACAAGCAACGATAACAACATGGCTCAATAACCATAAAAATTTTCCCACCGCCCCGTAGGGGACGACGCCCTCGGCGTCCCGCACCCCTCGACGGTTCGACTGCAATCTCATTTGTGTTATCCGCACAATGTTGCTCTGCACAAATTCTGGATAATTTAAACCTTGTCACTTCGAGTGGGACGTCGCATTTCTAGAAAACAGAAATTGAGCCGTTTCCCTACAATGTTTTGGTCAATTTTCTTCTGCCGCAAAATCGCTGTCGCTCTTTGCGGATCTACGTTGCGCTAAGGGATAGAAAAGCGGTGCAGATTTAATTCTCCGATATTACTTTTATCTGATATCAAACTTTCATGTGCTTTTTAGTTTTACTCTGCACCGCTTGTAGGCTTACGCCTATTGAGGCTCTGCCTCAAACTCCGCAGGGGCTTTGCCCCTTGACCCCACAAGCCCTCTAGCGTCGGGCTTGAGCCTGCGCTTTATTGCTCGCTACGCTCGGTGTTTTATTTTACTCCATTCTTGTGATTTGTTCGGTCGGCTATGCACATTCCTCACTCCTCACTCCTCACTTGAGCGTTGCTCTATCTGCCATACACCGCTGTTATCTTCGCCAATCTCTCCGCCAAAGTATCATCAAGCTTATCAAAGCTTTCCAATCTCCACTTCCAATTTGCTCCCACTGTTGACGGTGTATTCATTCTGGCTTTATCGTCAAGGCAAAGTATATCCTGCATTTGTGCGATAGCTGTATCACACACGCTGGACCAACAAAGTCTTACCATTGCCCAAGGCACGAACTCGTCTTTTGTAACTCCAAGATAGTCCTTGCAGTAGCTTCTGGTCTTTTCGTCACAGCTCTTTATCCAGCCAAGTATGGTTTCGTTATCGTGCGTACCTGTATAGCAAATGCTGTTTGTGGTCTTAAAATTGTGGGGCAGATAGCCGTTTGTATTATCAGAATCAAAGCCGAACTCCAGCACCTTCATGCCAGGATATCCGCTTGCGTTGAGCATTTTTACAACGTGCTTTGTAAGGAAGCCCAAGTCCTCTGCGATTATCTTCACGTCCCCAAGCTGTTTTCTCACTTCTTTGAAAAGCCTCATGTCAGGACCTTTTCTCCACTTGCCCTTTTTGGCGTTCTTTGCACCGTATGGTATGCAGTAATAGCTTTCAAAGCCCCTGAAATGGTCTATTCTCACCACGTCATAGGTGTCAGAAGCCGCCTTTATACGCTCTACCCACCAGCGGAATTTATCTCTTGCTATGTATTCCCAGTTGTAAAGAGGATTGCCCCAAAGCTGACCGTCTGCCGTAAATGCGTCAGGTGGACATCCTGCCACCTCAACAGGCTTTTTCTCCTTGTCAAGGCTGAAATACTGCGGTGTACTCCACACTTCAACACTGTCATATGCCACATATATGGGAATATCGCCTATTATCTCGATGCCCTTTTCGTTGGCATAAGCCTTTAGCTTTTTCCACTGCTGGAAGTATTTATACTGCACAAAGCACCAGAAGTCTATATCATTTGCATATTCTTTTCTAGCACTTTTTATCGCCTTAGGCTTGTACATTTTCAGCGGTTCGTCCCATTCATACCAAGCCTTGCCCTTGTTGGCAAATTTCAGTGACATAAACAAAGCGTAATCATATATCCAGTCTTTGTTTTCCACCACGAATTTTGAGTATGCCTTTTCAGGCTTCTTGCGAAAACGCTTGTGTGCCGTCCTAAGCACCTTGAAAATGACCTCGTATATCTTGCCGTAGTCAACAGACCCTTTGTCATCGCCCCACTCAATATCCTTGTATTCCGCAGGTTTCAGATAACCCTCTTTTTCCAGAGCTTCAAGGTCTATAAAGTATGGATTTCCGGCGTGAACAGAAAAGCTCTGATATGGCGAATCACCATAGCTTGTAGGAGATATAGGAAGTATCTGCCAACATTTTTGGTGAGCCTTTTCAAGAAAATCCACAAAAGCATAAGCCTCCTTGCCAAGCTTGCCGATACCATAATCGTTAGGCAGAGAGGATATGTGCATTAAAATACCCGATCTACGCATAAAATGCTCCTTTCATGTCAAAACCGCACCCATGTGAAAATTTCAGTGCAGTCACATATAATACATCATTATGATTATACTACTTTTCGGCCATTTTTGCAATAGAAAAACCGCCATATATTTCATTTTAGAAATATTTTCTCTAAACAGAAAAATCCCGAGGACGCAAACCCTCGGGATGATCTTTTAGTCATGTGTTATCATCATAAGCACCGCAAAGTAGTGGAAAACACTTCCTGCAATGGTGAACAAATGCCATATTGAGTGAAAATATTTCTTGCTCTTTTTAACATAGAAAATAACGCCCACAGTGTAGAAAAGTCCGCCTATAAGAATAAACCACAATGACAGAGGATAAACCTTTTCTATCATAGGCTTGACAGCGATTATAACTACCCAGCCCATTGCGATATAGCATACAACAGAAGGCTTGCGGAACTTTTCAAGGTCAATGGAGTTCAGCACAATGCCAAGAATAGCCGCACCCCAAACGATTCCGAAAAGCACCCAACCGAACGCACCTCTCAAAGGCACAAGGGTGATAGGGGTGTAGGTGCCTGCGATGAGGAAGAAAATGGTGTTGTGATCCATTATTCTGAAAAACTTTTTGGCTTTTGGATTGGTGATAGCGTGATAAAGGGTCGACATGGTGTAAAGTATGATAAGAGAAGCTCCGAAAATAGCGGAGCTTACAACGCCCCAGGCGTTGGAGTAAATGGCGGCGAGAACGATAAGAACGGCAGTGCCGGCAATGGATAGCAGACCGCCTGCACCGTGTGAAACGGAGTTGAAGATCTCCTCGCCGAGGGTATATCTTTTGGTTAGATCCTGAGATTGGATCTCAACAGATTTTGACATAGTATCATTTCCTTTCCGATAGGACCGAGAATTTGAATATAAGTTTTATTACTATAGTATAGTAACATTTTTTTAGACACTTGTCAAGCTTAAGTACAGGTGTAAAAAGTGAGGAGTGAGTAGTGAGGAATGAGGAATGAGGAGTGAGGAGTGAGGAATGGGCAAAGCTGACCAGAGTTGTGCCCCAACACTGAGCGTAGCGAGAGATAAAACGCAGGCTCAAGCCCGGCGTTAGAGGGCTTGTGGGTTCTTAGGGCAAAGCCCTAAGCGGAGTATGAGGCAGAGCCTCATTCGGCGTAAGCCGACAAGGTGCAGATTAAAGTAAAGAAAGCACGCAAAAGAGGTGCTTTATATGAAAGTTGTATCGGAGCACAAAAATCTGCACCGCCTCCCCTCTCCCCAAGCAAATGTAAATCCGCAAAGAGCGAAGCGATTTTGCGGCACAGCAAACTCGCCCGAATAATCCGTAGGGGCGAACATCGTTCGCCCGCATGGTATGCAATCAGTACCATGTAAACAAAATACCCCCAATAACTTAAATCAAAAAAAATTTCAAACCCCCCTTGACAAAACATGAATATATGATATAATAAACATATGAGCAGTTATTCATATGATGAATTGAAATGACCCATATTGAATATACTAAAACAATAATAAGAAATGGAGAGCGAAAATAAATGAGCGAGAATACAGTAAAGCATGAGCATAAACAGTGCGGAGGAAAGAATATAGAGAAAATGGAGGAAATAGGGAAAACAATGCCCGTTGAGGAGGAGATATATGACGTGGCAGAGCTTTTCAAAGTCCTTGGCGACCAAACAAGAGTGAAAATACTCTTTACCCTTATAAAGGATGAAATGTGCGTCTGCGATATAGCCGAGCTGCTGGAAATGTCACAGTCTGCTATCTCGCACCAGCTCAGAGTGCTTAAACAAGCAAGACTTGTGAAGTATAGACGTGAGGGAAAAACAGTCTATTATTCAGTTTCCGATGAACACGTCGCTGTCATACTCAATATGGGTATCGAGCATATCAGCGAGTAAAGAAAGTGATCTGATCTTTGTAGTATAGGAGAATGTGAAATGAGTAAAATGACTTTGCTTCTTAAGGAACTCGATTGTCCTCATTGTGCGGAAAAGATCGAGAAACGTGTGGGCGAGCTTTCAGGCGTTAAAAGCTCTAGCCTTGACTTTATCAATAAAAAGCTCACAGTTGATTTTGACGGCGATAAAAACGCCCTCTTTACCCAGATAGAAAACGTCGTCCATAAGCTTGAACCTGACGTTAGCGTGAAAGAGCTTGGCGATTGTGCTGAGAAAACTCTTTATCTGAAGCTGGAGGATCTCGATTGCCATAACTGCGGTGAAAAGATAGCAAACCGTGTGGGTGAGCTTGCAGGCGTTATTTCATCAAACGTTGATTTTATCAGCAAAAAACTTACTGTCAAAACAGACGGCTCTAACCCTGACCTGCGTATCATGATAGAAGATACCGTCCATCAGCTTGAGCCTGACGTTACTGTTAAGGATTATGGTGCTCAGACAGCAGAGGAAGAGCCTGTGAATGACCATAAGGGCGAGATAGTCAAGCTTTCTGTGGCTATCGTGTTCTTTATCGCATCAATGCTTTTGGATAAGCTTGGAAGCGGCACTGTATGTGAGTATCTCAGTGCAGGCCTTGCAATAGTTGCTTACCTTATCGCAGGTCTTGACGTTGTTATCGCCGCTGTAAGAAACCTTGTTAAAGGCGAGGCTTTTGACGAATCTCTGCTCATGACTATCGCAACAGTTGGCGCATTTGCACTTAAAGACTTCCGTGAGGGTGCAGCCGTTATGCTGTTCTTCCAGGTGGGCGAGCTTTTCCAGACTATCGCAGTAGAGAAGTCAAGAAAATCTATCACAAAGCTTATGGAGCTTAAGCCTGAGTCTGTAACAGTAATAAGAAACGGCAAAACATACGAGCTTCCTCCTGAGGATATCCTCAAGGACGAGATGATCGCCGTAAAAACAGGCGAGAGAATACCTCTTGACGGTATCGTAACAGAAGGCGAATCAGAGCTTGATACATCAGCACTTACCGGTGAGTTTCTTCCGGTCGAGGTCAAAGCAGGGGACAGCGTCCTCAGTGGCTCAACAAACCTGAGAGGACTTCTTAAAGTTCGGGTCACAAATACCTTCCACGAGTCTGCAGTGTCGAAAATTCTCGATATGGTGCAAAACTCCAGCGAAAGAAAAGCCAAGACCGAAAAGTTCATAACACGTTTTGCAAGAGTTTATACCCCTGCGGTAGTAATTGCTGCACTTGCACTCGTGTTTATACCAAGCTTCATTCTGGGCTTTGACCAGTTCTCAAAATGGCTCTATAGAGGACTTCTGTTCCTTGTAATATCCTGCCCATGCGCACTTGTTATCTCAGTGCCTCTTTCGTTCTTCGCAGGAATAGGCGGAGCTTCTAAAAAGGGAATACTTATAAAGGGTGCAAAAAATCTTGAAACAATGGCTAAGTGCAAAACTCTCGCAGTTGATAAAACAGGTACGCTCACAAAGGGCAAGTTCACTGTCCTCAGTGTAAACCCACAGGGCGTTTCACAGGATATCCTCCTTGAAGCCGCCGCATATGCAGAAAGTATGTCAACTCACCCTATCGGTATCTCCATAGTGCAGAGATACGGCAAAGAAATAGACGGTGCAAGACTTTCTGATGTTGAAGAGATTGCAGGAAACGGTGTAAGAGCAAAGCTTGACAGCAAGGAGATACTTTGCGGAAAGAAAGCACTTCTTGAAACAAACGGTATCGCCGCACAAAGCTCAGAAGACTCCGCAACGGCAGTCTATGTTGCCCTTGACGGCAAGTTCATAGGCGAGATACTCTTAGGCGATGAGATAAAAGAAACCTCAGCCACAGCCGTTTCAAGACTTAGAGAGCTTGGGGTCGAAACTGTCCTCCTCACAGGGGATAAGAAAGATACCGCCGAAAAGGTGGCAAAGAAAGTGGGCATAAAAACATTCTTCAGTGAGCTTCTCCCTGAAAACAAGGTTGAAAAGGTCGAACAGCTTATAAAAGACCCAGACCGCAGACTTGTTGCATTCGCAGGGGACGGAATAAATGACGCACCTGTTATCGCAAGAGCAGATATTGGTATCGCAATGGGTGGCTTAGGCTCAGATATCGCCATTGAAGCCGCAGACGTTGTGCTTATGAACGACGATCCGTCAAGCATAGCAGACGCAGTAAAGATATCCCGAAAGACTATGACAATAGTTAGAGAGAATATAATTTTTGCCCTTGGAGTAAAAGCCCTTGTGCTTATATTCGGTGCATTGGGACTTGCAGGAATGTGGCTTGCGGTATTCGCAGACGTTGGCGTAGCCGTAATAGCTATCCTCAATGCCCTAAGAAGCAGCAGAATAAAATAAAAAACTATGTTAAGGCAACACCGCACAATCTTTGTACGGTGTTGCCTTAAAGGCGGACGCTGGAAAAAGCTCCGCCTTTTTTCTGTCATTGACAATAAGCCTGATATGTACTATAATATTGGTATTGTAAAAATGAACGGAGGTGCAGTCAGGTGGCTAATAAAGACAGACAACAAAACTACACAAACGATAATAAGCCTCAGGACTACTATGAACAGGAATATCAGCGACAGCTTGACGAGTTCAATCGCATAAGCGGTGCGGGCGGACAGCGTGTTCAGCAAATAGATGAGGGCGTGAACGACTTTGACGATTACTATGACGCTGGCTACCCTGATGATAATACACAGGGTACAGCTCAGCCATACGGGCAGGGAAGCCGTTCATCATCAGATTACGCAGGCTCATACAGAGAAAGCACTCCAAGACGGCAGACACAGAGCAGACAAACGTCACGTCCACAGAACGGACAGAGCAAGCAGAGAGGTTCAGGCAAGTCAGCAAAAAGCAACAAGACCTCAGCCCAAAGACGAAATAATGACCTGCAATTTGGCAAAAACAATAAAAGCCGTAACGGTCAGACGAACAAAAAAGGTAAAAACAAAGTGGAAAATAAAAAAAGACATCCTATAAAAACCTTTTTCAAGGTGCTTATCATCATACTTTTGGTGGTTTTCATATTGGCGAACGTGCTTATATGGCGATACATAGGCATGGTGAACAAGGTGGAAAGAGGCCAGCGAACGAACACAGATGCTTCCATGAACAGCTCTGATGTACGAAATATCCTGCTTATAGGCTCTGATACAAGAAACGCTGACGAGCGTGGCAGAACAGACTCTATGATACTTCTCTCCATTAACAGCACCACGAAAGAGATAACAATGACCTCTTTCATGCGTGATATGTATGTGAATATCAAGGGCATTGACGCTGACGGAAATGATATAGACACATGGTCAAAGCTCAATGCAGCGTATGTTTACGGCGGTGCAGAGCTTCTTATGGATACCATAGAGTATAATTTTGATATTGCCGTTGACGATTATGTTTATATCGACTTTCTGTCATTCGTTGATATCGTTGACGCAGTTGGCGGTATCGAGCTTGACATTTCCGACGAAGAAGCCGAGGGTATGAAGCCTCCAATGGCAGAGCAAAACAAGCTTCTTGGCAATAAAAAGGGTACAGACTATCTTGATAAGGGCGGAAAGAAGCTCCATGTAAACGGCAATCAGGCACTTGCCTATGCAAGACTTAGATATGTTGGCAACGCAGATTTCCAGCGAACAGAACGCCAGAGAACAGTTATCACAAAGATAATCGAAAAGGCGAAAGGCTCAGATCCGCTGACTATAGACAAGTTCGCAAAAGCGTCAATGTCACATCTTACAACCAATATGTCCCAGACACAGCTTTTTGCTCTTACCTATAAGGCGATATTCTCCATGAATTACGAGATAAAGTCCATGAGAATACCTGATGATGATTCCTATTCATATGGCACATCATCTGACGGTCAATCAATTCTCGAAGTGGATTTTGAAGCCTGCAAAGCACTTCTCAGGAAAGAGATATATAACCAGTAAAAAGAAAAGCTCTGCTTCGGCAGGGCTTTTTATGTGCAAAAATATAGGGGCGCTGTCCCCTACATGGTTTGTGCGTTTTTAATATAATTTTTTTTATACAAAAAAAACCCTGCTAATGCAGGGCTTTCTATATTCTAACTATTGTTCAGGTGTCGGCTCAGGCTCAGGCTCAGGAGCAGGCGGATCAGTTTCCGTAACAGGCTCCGTTACTGTTTCTGTAGCAGTTTCCGTGTTCGTTGACACCTCAGTGGTTTCACTTGGCTGTGTCAAAGATGGAGTAGTTTCAGTTGCTTTTTTCGTTTCTGTTGAAACCGAAGTTGTTGTGGTGGTCTTTGAAGTTGTGGTCGTGGTGATGTAGCTTGTGGTGGTCGTAGTTGTGGTGGTCTCTTCCTCTGATGAGTCCTCCTCCACAGGTGCGTCACCGAATGCTATAACGCCCCATTTTCCGGACTTCATTACCCATGCCTTGCCGTTGTGAGCAGGTCTTGCCTGATCGAACTCGCCTGGCTTTACGATACAGTTGCCGTCTATGTCATAATAACCATATGATGAATCTATGGATACCGGCAGATAATCGTCAGTGAAAAGATAAGGATGAACTACCATCTCGTCGTCTATCACCTTTCCGCAATAGGCACTCATGTCACCGTCGCACTTGAAGTCGATTATAGTCTTGCCGTCAGAACCAACATATCCCCACTTGCCGTCGTCGTTCTCAAAGGCGATGCAGGTAAGTCCTGCGCCTTTGTATGCAGGGGCATAGAAATCAGTGTACTGCATATCAAGTATAAGCTTGTCCTTTTTAGCAAGCCCGTAAAGCGGTTCGCTCACAGGAGAAATGTCATAAAAACCATTGTCAGACTTTTTCACGTCAGCTTCACATACCACAACAGCCTTTTTGCCGGTGTATTCTTCGCCTTGTTCTTCGTCAGCGTCCTTTACATAGATCTTTTCCTCATTGCTGTTCCAGTAATATCTCGGTGAGCTGTCATGATGTTCCGCCGCATAGTATACTACCTGATTTGAGCTGTCGATACTGCAATACTCATACTCATCATTCTTTTCATTTATAATATTGAAAAGCGTGACCTCTCCGCACCAGCAGGTGTAGTAATCGTCATATTCCGCAGGCACTACCATGTTTCCGCTGTAGTCTATAATGCCATATTTGCCATTCTGTCTGATAACAGAATAGTTGGCATAAGCTGTGTTCTTTTCGTTGTTAGGGTCGACCTGACTTCCGTCAAAAGAAATGATATTATCGGCGTTTATAGTTGGCTCTATGAGCCAGCGATAAGCTTGTTTCTGTTCTGAATTTGAGTCAGCCGTATAGGAATAACCACCAGGGGCAACGTCGTCATCAGCACCCTTTTCCCAAGGCATGGCACAGCCTGTGAGCATAGCACCTGCAACAACGGCTGTCAGAGCAGAACAAAAAATCTTGTTCATAAGTTTCCTCCTATCATTTTCTGCTTCTTCCTTATCGCCCATTATCTGTATTTTTTTATCTTTTCAGGGCAATATCTACACATACGATTATTATATACTATAACCCCTTTTATGTCAATAGCACAACTTACAATTACAAATATGTTCCCCTCGATTAATTCAGTTATTTTTACGCTTTTTGCGACAAAATAAGACCCACATGACTATTGACATTTGTCTTTGCGTATGTTATACTAAAAGCAAGATAAAGTAATTTATCAAGTGTTGCGGTCGTGGGAATTTGGAGCATTATTCGCTTATCGGGCACTTTAAATCAGGTAGTTCCCTTGCTGTGGGGAGCTTTTATGCTAACGCAGCCAATGCTCTTTTATGAAATATCAGCCCCGCTTTATTTGTGGGGCTTTTTTATTATACTGGACGTGACAAAAAATGACACTATATGATATAGCAAAGCTTTTTACAGAACAACTGCTTGACAAGTCCTATCTGATAAAAACGGGATCCCAGCAAATACTTGTCAAAACCTTTCCAAAGCATTTTCTTCATCTTACAGGAATGCAAAGGTGTATGGGCATAAAAATCAAATCGTCTGAAAAGTTCTTTTATGACTGCATACACAATAAATATTCAAAGCAGTTAAAAGAATACAACTACAAAAACAAGTCAGATAAAAATATGGTAGATATGAAAACGAGAAACTTTGCACGCATTGAAGAAAGCATCAAAAATGCTGACTTGCTCTACATATTAGATAATGATAATGCCGCAAATGCTGTAAGTGTGGCTTTCAAAGTAGATAAATCAGATAAATACATGACCATAGTATTTAAGCTCGAGAAAGGAAAAGATTATTTCATACCAGCTTCAATACAAATCGACAAAAGCTATGAGTACAGCATTATAAAAACAGCAACTAGATCAGAAAAAATAATCTCAGTTGAATGTATACACAACAAATAAAGCCGACCTGTCAATAACAGATCGGCTGTTATTATATGTAGTTTTCGGTAAAATATACCTCTTGGTAATTATTCTTCCTCTTCGACCGGCATATTCTCCCAGTTGTGGTAAACGTTCTGAACGTCGTCATCGTCCTCAAGATGCTCAAGAAGCAGACCCATCTTCTTGATAGCGTCCTCGTCTTCGATAGTTGTGTAGTTTGAAGGAACTTTCTCAGCCTCGGCAGAAAGTACCTTGTAACCCATTCCCTCAAGAGCTTCTCTTACAGAAGAAACCTGATTAGGGTCGCATGATATCTCGATAACATCGTCATCAACGTTGAAATCGTCAGCGCCTGCCTCAAAGCAGTCCTCCATTATCTTGTCCTCGTCAGCACCGTTGTTCTCCATAACAACAGTACCAACATCAGAGAACATGAAAGATACACAGCCTGATGTACCCATGTTTCCGCCGAACTTGTCGAAGAAGTGACGGATATCGCCTGCTGTTCTGTTCTTGTTGTCTGTAAGGCACTCAACGATAACAGCAACACCGCTTGGACCGTAGCCCTCATATACCATTGACTCGTAGCTGTTCTTGTCGCCGTCGCCTGCTGCCTTCTTGATAATTCTATCGATATTATCGTTAGGCACGTTGTTTGACTTAGCCTTTGCGATAAGATCTCTCAGCTTTGCATTACCTGCAGGATCAGCACCGCCCTGCTTAACTACAACAGCGATCTCTCTGCCTATCTTTGTAAATATCTTAGCTCTTGCAGCGTCTGTTGCACCCTTTTTTCTTTTAATGTTTTCCCATTTTGAATGACCTGACATTTGATTCACTCCTTGATGTAATATTATTCATTGATGCTGCCCACAGACCATGCTGCCTCGAACAGTTCACCTATACGTTCCTCACGCCCCGTGAGATATAAAAAACCGAAAAGACATTCCAAACCTGTCGCCATGCGGTATTCCCTCACAGTGGAATGTTTCGGAGCATTTATGCCCTTTGCATTTCTGCCCCTTTTGAAAATATCCATTTCCTGTTCGTTAAGCAGCCCCTCGTCAAGCCACTTGCGAACAGCCTTTGCCTGATATTCCGCACATACCCTCTCAACAGTGAGCTTGTGCAGCTTGTCCGCAGGCATATTAGCTTCAAGGATAAGCTTTTCCCTTACCCTTATCTCGTAAACGCCGTCCCCGATAAAAGCCAGTGCCAGCGGGGAGTATTGCATAGCGTCCATATCAGAAAGCTTTCCCGTGACGCTCCCTCCTATCTGAGATATTCAAACTCAAAGTCGAATATAGAAACAGTGTCGCCCTCTTCGATACCCATTTCTTCCAGCTTGTCGATTATGCCGCTGGTCCTGAGTACGTTCTGGAAATACTGTAGTGAGGAGTAGTCGTCCATGTTAGCCGTCCTGAGTATGTCAAGAAGCCAGTCTGCCTCCACGAAATAAACTCCGTCCTCCACAGTAACACGGAAGTCTTTCTTTGAGATGAGCTTATCGTCAAGCTCCTCCTGCGTGAGCGGCTGAGCCTCAAACTGTTTAACAGGCGGCAGAACAGAAAGTCGCTCCCATACGCCGTACATAAGCTCCTTCGTACCCTTTGTGGTGGCGGCTGATATCTCATAGAACAGAAGTCCCTGATCCTCAACATAGTTTCTCAGTCTTTCCACCTGCTCAGGGGTAGCCATATCGCTCTTGTTTGCGGCAACTATCTGCGGAGCTTCCGCAAGCTCCATTGAGAAGTTTTCAAGCTCGTGATTTATCGCCTTGAAATCCTCGATAGGATCTCTGCCCTCGCTGCCTGAAACGTCGATAACGTGAACGATAAGTCTGCACCTCTCAACGTGTCTGAGAAATTCGTGACCAAGACCGACGCCCTCGCTCGCACCCTCGATAAGACCTGGGATATCTGCCATAACAAAAGATTTTCCCTCTTCTATCTTAACAACGCCAAGCACAGGCGTCAGGGTAGTGAAGTGATAGTTGGCTATCTTTGGCTTTGCCGCTGATACAACAGAGATAAGTGTGGATTTACCCACGTTTGGAAAGCCCACAAGTCCTACGTCTGCAATAAGCTTGAGTTCAAGCATTACCTCATATTCGTCACCACGAAAACCCGGCTTTGCAAACTTTGGTATCTGTCTTGTGGAAGTGGCAAAATGAGCGTTTCCACGTCCGCCCTTGCCTCCGTGAGCGATAACAGCAGGCTCGTCGGTAGAAAGGTCGGCAAGTATCCTGCCGCTCTTTAACTCTCTAACCACAGTGCCTCTAGGAACTTTCACCACAAGGTCGGGAGCATTCCTGCCTGAGCAGTTTTTGCCGCCGCCGTTCTGTCCCTTTTCGGCAACATATTTTCTCTTATATCTGAAATCTATAAGGTTTGAGATATTGTCGTCAACAACGAAAACAATATCTCCGCCCTTACCGCCGTCACCGCCGTCCGGACCGCCTGCCGCAACGTATTTCTCACGGTGGAATGAAACTGCACCGTCACCGCCGTCACCGGCTTTTATATAGATCTTCGCCTGATCGACAAACATGATCAAACCTCCTTATAAATGATATTATGCGTAAATTTAGTTGTCATTAACCAACAAAAGACCCCAAGCCTAAGGCTCAGGGTCATATGTTACAAAATTAAGCCTTGGGATAAACCGAAACCTTCTTGCGGTCTCTACCGAGTCTTTCAAATCTTACAACACCATCGCTTGTTGCGAACAGAGTATCGTCAGAACCCTTCTTAACGTTCTCGCCTGGGTGAATGTGAGTACCTCTCTGACGAACGAGGATGTTACCAGCCAGTACGAACTGACCGTCAGCTCTCTTTACGCCAAGTCTCTTTGACTCAGAATCACGTCCGTTCTTTGTAGAACCCATTCCCTTTTTATGAGCGAAAAACTGCATTGAAATCTTAATCATCTAAATTACACCTCCATAAAATGTAATCCGTCCGATCAGTTATCTCTGACCGTGACTTTGATCCTGCCTGAAAATTCCTCAGCTAGAAAATATAAATGAGTGAGAAGCCCTAAAAGTAGCTTGTCCCCCTCCTCTGAGCTGTCATTTTCAAGCCTTAATATTATTTCGTTTTCTTCCACTGCGACATCGGCCTTTATCTTAAAAGCCTCCGTGACAGTGTTAGCCGTCAACATTACAGCAGACGATACGCTTGCACAGCATACGTCCTCGCCATAATCTGCATAACCTGCGTGACCCGTTATACGAAATCCCACAAGCCTGTCATGCTCATTTCTGAAAAAATCAGCACAGATCATTATGCGTTGATAGCTTCGATCATAACCTTAGTGTAAGGCTGTCTGTGACCGATCTTGGTCTTTTCGCCCTTCTTTGGCTTGTAAGTGAATACAGTCACCTTCTTGGACTTGCCGTTCTTGATGACCTTAGCTGTTACGGAAGCGCCGTCAACATATGGAGCGCCAACCTTGATACCGTCGTCAGCGCCAACTACCATTACCTTATCGAAAGTAACAGCGTCCTCAGCGTTTACGTCCAGCTTTTCTACGAAAACCTCATCACCAGGCTTAACCTGATACTGCTTTCCGCCTGTTTCAATTACTGCGTACATTACGAATGCACCTACCTTTAAATAAACTCGCTACGCACGGTGGTCTGCAAATACAAACACTTATGACCGTGAATATGCGGCTTTAATATCATAACATATCCGCCCTAAAAAGTCAAGCACAGCTCTGTTCCTGCTTGAAAATTTACAGAAATTTAACTTTTGCTTTGCCTTTGCTTAAGCTTTTTTCTGTATCCAAATGGTCTCTGATGATTTTTTGTCATTACCATTCCAAGAACTACCCAGAAATAAGGCGCAGTGTTTACAACACTGCTATTGAAGCAAGCCTGTGAAGTGTAGGCAATGAACATTGTCAAAAAGATGCAGGTCACAATAGCGTTCGCACGATCTTTGTTTATGCTTTTGAGCGCGCTCTTCATTCCTGTGAAGAACGCATAAAACAGAAGCGCAAGGTAATTTACTAAGGCAAAAACGCCCTCGGTAACAAGTATGTGTATGTATTCATTGTGTCCTTTGCCCTGTGACCAAGGAAGCGTAGAAAAATCTGCCCTGTATTCAAATGCGTCACGATAATTGTCAAGTCCGGTACCTGTCAGCCAGAAATCAGGCACAGATTCAAGCCCGATACGCCAAATATAGCCACGCCAACTGCCGAATGAATCAAATGCAGAAAGAGAACCCATATTCTCAAATTCGCCTATTGTAGTTTCAAGGTCGCCATTAAGTCTTCCAAAGAATTTAACAAGAATAAAGAATATCACGCCAAATGCCGCCAAAACAAGTCCATAACGCTTCAAATGACATTTCAATTCCGATTTTGACTTCTCTTTTCTGTGCAGAAGAAATATAAGTATCACAGCAAATATCATAAAGCAAATGTTGCCTACAAACGATATTCTTGTGCCTGTTGATATTGAACAGTAAAAGCATAGGAGGTCTGCTACAAATAGTATAATGCACGTCTTTTTGCTCTTGGCAAATAAGAACAACATTGTGCAGCAAGCAGTGAAAACTGTGCTTATTCCCGCATAGAAGTTTGAGTTCTGGGTAAGTCCGTACACCCATTTGTTTTCTTCATGAGATTCTGCATCAAAGTACGCATAATATGGCCATGCTCCAACAGATTCTAACACGCTAGGTACTATATTTATAGCTGTCACAGTAACAAATGCAGCAAGGATATATTCTTTGTATTTAAGTTTTTTGACATTTGTTGCTGCAAACATCAAAGCGAAATATGCCATATAATGTATAAACCATTCGTCATAATAGAAACCGAAAAGAGTCTGATTTCTGTCATGCGAAAATGTGCTTGATATTACGGCAAACAAAAACAATGTGAAAAGAAAGAAGTCAGACGGATAATACTTTTTTCGGTTCGCAATAAAATATGCCACTGCCATTATACTGCCCACCCAGCCTGCAAAGTCAACGATAACAGGCTGTGACACAAAATACTCGTTGTGAACTAGCGTTGCGATCTCACCTAAAGGTATCAGTACCAATGTGAGTATTATAAACAAAGTGAAGTTTTTTTCAATGGCTATTATTTTTGAGTAGTGAATAGCCTTTTCTTTTATGTTTCTTTTCATATTATACCCTCTTTTACTCAAAGCGACACCACACGGCATTTATGCGGACTGCCTTAACAAAATGTAGATATATTATATCACGTGTATTAACAAATGTCAAGAATTTCAATTGCAGAACCTTTGAAGCCTGATATGTAAACATTTCTCCTTAAACCTATTGTAAACCCGCAAAAAATATGCTATAATAAGTGTGTATACATTATATAATATTACGAAAGAGGTCGAAGAACAATGACAAATTCTTATGAAAGCCCGTTTTGTACCAGATATGCAAGCAAGGAAATGCAGTTTATTTTCTCTGCTGACAAGAAGTTCACTACTTGGAGAAAGCTGTGGGTAGCCCTTGCCCGTGCTGAAATGAAGCTCGGTCTTAACGTTACTCAGGAGCAGGTAGACGAGCTTGAAGCTAACATTGATAATATAGATTATGCCGCTGCCGCTGAGCGTGAAAAGCTTGTTCGTCATGACGTTATGTCACACGTTTATGCTTATGGCCTTGTTTGTCCAAAGGCAGCAGGTATCATTCACCTTGGCGCAACTTCCTGCTATGTAGGCGATAATACAGACGTTATCATCATGAGAGATGCACTTAAGGTCGTAAAGAGAAAGCTTGTCAAGGTTATCGACCAGCTTGCAAAGTTTGCCGATAAGTATAAGGCTATGCCTTGCCTTGCTTATACTCACCTCCAGCCTGCACAGCTCACAACAGTGGGCAAAAGAGCTACTCTTTGGTGCAATGAGCTTCTTATGGATCTTGAAGATCTGGATTTCAGACTTGCTAACCTCAAGCTCCTCGGCTCAAAGGGAACTACAGGTACTCAGGCTTCATTTATGGAGCTTTTCCACGGTGATACTGATAAGGTAAAAGAGCTTGAAAAGATGATAGCCGAGGAAATGGGCTTTGATGCTGTCGTTCCTGTTTCAGGTCAGACCTATTCAAGAAAAATGGACTATCAGGTATGCTCAGTTCTTGCCGGTATCGCTCAGTCTGCTATGAAGTTCTCAAACGATATAAGAATTTTGCAGTCATTCAAGGAGATCGAAGAGCCGTTCGAGAAAAATCAGATAGGCTCTTCCGCTATGGCATATAAGAGAAATCCAATGAGAGATGAGAGAATAACATCACTTGCCAGATACGTTATCTGCGACGTTCTCAACCCTGCATTCACAGCAGGTACACAGTGGTTTGAGAGAACTCTCGACGACTCTGCAAACAAGAGAATTTCCGTTGCCGAAGCTTTCCTTGGCGTTGACGCCATACTTAATATTATGCTCAATGTTACCGACCCTGACAATGGCTTGGTAGTATATGACAAGATAATCAGAAGAAGAGTTATGGCAGAGCTTCCTTTCATGGCTACCGAGAACATTATGATGGACGCCGTAGAAAAGGGCGGAAACAGACAGGAACTTCACGAGAGGATCAGAGAGTATTCAATGGTAGCAGGCGCAAGAGTAAAGAAAGAGGGACTTGACAACAACCTCTGCGAGCTTATCCTCAATGACCCTATGTTCATGATAACAAAGGAAGAAATGGATAAGATAATGAAGCCTGAAAACTTTATCGGCAGATGCCCACAGCAGGTGGACGAGTTTATCGAAAATTGCGTAAAGCCTGTTGTCGAAGCAAACGGCGTGTCTGACGATGTTGCAGAAATAAACGTATAATATCAAAGGATAAAATTTTTCAGCGGGCTGATAGGTCTTTTCAGATCGTCAAGCCCCTGAATTTTATCTGATAAACATCATGAAGAAAAGCCAAAAAGGGGAGAAAACGTGAGAAACGGTGATAAAAATGGAACTTGAACAATATAAAAGCAGTGCCTTTGAAATATTCGACAGACTTCTCAGAGCCATGAGAAGCCCCGAGGGCTATGTCCACCCGCAATCCCTTTTGTGCTGTATAGGCTCTCTTGCAGGCTATTCCTGTCAGCAGGACGTGAGAAAGCTCTTCATGACAGAGGGTGTTAAAGAAGAGGACGTTTTCACAGTGTTCACTGATAAGTCAGGCAGAAAGTATTTCTACGGTGATATCATTGACGAAAAGCTGGTGGGCAATAACTACTCAGTGTGGTCTTTTACCGCAGGAGTGCTTAAAAAATATAACGAGCCTTTCACAGACGTTGGGGAAATGCTACGCTACACGGCAGCGAACGCAGGTGGCGCAAGCTTTGGCAAAATAAGAAACTGTACCACAGGTGAAACTATCCAAAGCTATATAAAGCTTCTTTGGCAACCGCTTCTGCCTATAGCGCAGAAATCAGCAGGCAGGGGAGAGCTTCACATAGTTTTCGGACTTTGCATACAAAAAGCCATGATGACCTGCAAAAGCGCAGTTTCGCTTTCAGAGTGCGCAAGAATAATAATGGAAAGCACCTTGACAGGTGCAAGGTTAGACTTTAAAAATCTGTAAAAATTAGAACAAAATATAAAAAATAAAGGGAGAAACTTAATATGAAAAATAGCAGAAAAACAGCCGTATTGCTGGCGGCGTTGCTGTCAGTATCACTTTGCGCCTGCGGACCTGTTGAGGAAGCCGCAGACAGCGTTTCAGAAACAAAAGATACCACTACTACGGAAGCGGTGGCAGATACGCCTGACAGTGTGGTGAAAGGCTCGCAGGCAGATGACAGTTCGCAGGTGGAAATAATTCGTGACCCTGAGCTTGTTTGTGACCTTAATGAAATACCATATACAGCAAAATGCACCGTAGAGGGCAATTTTGGTGCAGAGGCAATGCTTTCTGATTATTATGGTATAAACGCAATGATAAATTCTGACGAGCCGCTCCTTAGTATACCTGTCAAGTATACTGACGCTGATTTCGGAGGCGGGGTCATTCGCTTTGAGTTTAGCGACAAAATAAGTGACGAGCAGAAAGCCAGTGCAGTTATAATGCAGTTTGACGAGGACAGCACGTTCACGAAACTTGAAAGTTTCGTTGACGAAAATGGCATTTCTGCGAATATCACCACGGGTGGCGTTTACATGGTCATAGACAGTTATGTTTACGATATGTTTAACGGAGGGTCGGTGGATACAGACCGTTATGATGTTGAAAATGGTCTGACCATAGAGCTTTCAGATTTTTCTGCCGCTTTAGAGTTGCCTGAGATAGGTGGATTTTCTGCCGCAAAGTTGGAAAAGCATGAGATAACTACAGATGATTTTGACGGCACGAGAGATGTGAAGATAGTCTATGCAAACCTTATCGACGGCAAAGTGGACGAAAAATATGACGGGTTAAATCTGTCATTGTCTTGTTATCAGCGGCTTGACAAGACCACGGTCGATGATATGCTAGATATGTATGCAAAGTCGGCTGATATCAGCTCTGATGATAATGTTTGGCTTGATTATCGGGGACTTGACCTTGGCAATGGCAAGCGTGGCTGTGTTATTGCGGCTCTGGGTGAGGATCAAAGTGTGAACGTTCAGGGCATATATGAGTTTTCTGACAGCGAATATATACAATATAATGTGGTGATACCACTAAAGTATGTTTCAATGGGAGAAGATATTTTCGATTCAGCTATGAGTTTTCGCTATGCAGAATAAACGCATTTATAATGTTGTGGCGGTCTGAGGGGACTGCTGTTTTAAACGCTTTTTGAAAAGCTTTTTATATTGGTAAAAATTTAGCGGTATCACCGCATTGAAAGGATTTGATTTGATTGAAGATCGAAACACAATGTTTACACGAGGGCTATACGCCTAAAAACGGAGAGCCAAGAGTAGTGCCTATCGTACAAAGCACAACTTATGTCTATGACTCCTCAAGAGAGATAGCCGAGGTCTTTGACGACCCTACTAAGAGCCTTATTTACTCACGCTTTGAAAACCCTACCACAGACGCAGTTGAGAAGAAGATAGCCGCTCTCGAGGGCGGTGCAGCCGCAATGTGTACATCAAGCGGACAGGCTGCCACACTTTGCTCTATCCTGAACATCTGTCAGGCAGGGGACAGCTTTATAGCTTCCACTTCTATCTATGGCGGCACCATAAACCTTTTCAGCATAACAATGAAAAGACTTGGCATAGAGTGTATCTATGTTGACCCCGACGCTACAGATGATGAGATACAGGCGGCATTCAAGGATAATACAAAGCTTGTTTTCGGTGAAACTATCGCAAACCCTGCGCTGACAGTTTTCGATATCGAGCGTTTTGCAAATATCGCCCATAAGAATGGCGTTCCTCTTATCGTTGATAATACTTTCGCTACTCCATACCTTTGCAGACCTATCGAGTGGGGCGCAGATATCGTTATCCATTCTACATCAAAGTATATGGACGGCCACGCAGTTCAGGTTGGCGGCGTTATCGTTGACAGCGGCAAGTTCGATTGGACGGGCGGAAAGTTCCCTTGCATGACCGAGCCTGACGAAAGCTATCACGGCACTATCTACACTGAGAAATATTCTTTTGCACCTTATATCGTAAAAGCAAGAATGCAGCTTATGAGAGATTTCGGCTGCTATCCTGCCGCAAATTCCTCGTTCCTGCTCAATCTGGGACTTGAAACTCTCCCTGTAAGAATGAAGCAGTATTGCGAGAATGCGCTCACAGTGGCAAAATTTCTCGAAAGCAATGACAAGGTAGAGTCCGTTGCATATCCTGGACTTGAAAGCGATAAGTACCATAAGCTTGCTGAAAAGTATCTCCCTCTTGGTACAGCAGGCGTTATCTCATTCGTTATCAAGGGCGGAAGAGATACAGCGGCAAAGTTCATGGACAGCCTTAAGCTTGCTTCCAACGAAGTTCACGTTGCCGATATCCGTACTTGTATCCTCCACCCAGCCTCCGCAACACACAGACAGCTTTCTGACGAACAGCTCGTTGCCGCAGGCATAAACGGCGGAATGATAAGACTTTCTGTTGGTCTTGAAAATGTCGAGGATATCATAGACGATCTTAAGCAGGGCTTTGCGGCTATCTAAAATCCACCGAAAGGAGAACAGCTTATGGCTTTGGAAAACAAACTTGGTATAACCGACTCTGCGACCCTTGCCAGAACAGAAGAAAAGCTAAGCAAGGAAAAGGCTGTTAAGCTGTTTGAACATGGCATTTTGGATAAGCAGAAAGCAGGCAGTTTTCAGGCTCTCGCAGAGATACACAAATATCTTTTTGAGGATATCTATGATTTCGCAGGGAAAATAAGAACTGTGAATATTGCCAAAGGCGGGTTTCGATTTGCCCCTGTTATGTATCTTGAAAGCTCCCTTGAAAATATCGAAAAAATGCCACAAAGCGACTTTGACAGCATAGTTGAAAAGTATGTTGAAATGAATATCGCCCACCCGTTCAGAGAGGGCAATGGCAGGTCAATGCGCATATGGCTGGATATGATGTTCAGAAAAGAGCTTTCTATGGCGGTAGATTGGAGCAGGATAGACAAGGAGGATTATCTCCTTGCCATGGAACGAAGCCCCATTCGTGATATCGAAATAAAGCACCTGCTTAAAAACGCCCTCACAGCGGATATAAATGACCGAGAGCTGTTTATGAAGGGCATAGACCAAAGCTATTATTACGAGGGCTATAACAGCTACAGCATTGATGACCTGAGATAAAAAATCAAGGACGGATATTTTCTGCGAAATACCCGTCCTTTTTATATGCCTATCCATTCTCAGGGAGCGTAACAATAAAATTTGTACCTTTTCCGTATTGTGATTCTACACGGATATTGCCGTTGCACAGCTCCACGATACGCTTAACAAGGGGCAAACCAAGTCCGTTTCCCTCTGAAGCGTGCGCCCTGTCCCCTTGATAAAAACGCTCGAAAATGTGTGATATGGTCTGCTGATCCATTCCGATGCCACGGTCAGTTATCTCAGCTGTTATCACATCACCCTCTTTAAAAAGCTTTACTCTGATAGAGCTTCCCTCCGGGGAGAATTTTATGGCGTTGCCTATTATGTTCACCCATACCTGCGAAAGCATTTCCGCATTGGTGGTGTATTGTATCTCCTGCATATCAATGTCAAAGCTTATGTCCTTAGCCGTCCATTGTTTTTCCAGAAGAAGTATGCAGTTTCTTATCTGCTCGTCAAGGGAAAAGCTTGTCTTGTCAGTGATGATCTGCTGATTTTCAAGCTTTGAAAGCATAAGAATGTTCGATGAAAGATTGGTCAAACGCTTTGATTCGCTGATGATAATGTCAATGTATTCCTGCTTTTTTTCTTCTGACAGATTTTCTTTTTTTAGCTGTTTCGCAAAGCCCTGGATAGAAACGATAGGCGTTTTGAACTCGTGGGAGAAGCTGTTGATAAAATTCTCCCTGAACATCTCGATGCCTCCAAGCTCCTGCGCCATTTTGTTGTAGCTTTCTATAAGCTCGTCTATCTCGCCGTTAAAACCTGTTACCTCTAACCTTTGAGAGAAATCTCCCTTTTCTACCCTGTGCATTGCCTTTTTTACCTCACGCACAGGTCTTACTATCTTGCTTGCTACAGCGGCAGAAATGCAAGTGCCGATTATTACAGATACCACAAGTCCCACAATAAGGAAAACAAAAGGCATTTGCAAAGGGGATAGAAAATGCAGGCATCTTTTTATGCCTATCATTATAAATCCCGTAAGAAGCCCTGCCCATATCATTATCATAAATACCGCCGAAACTATGCTGGCGTTCATGGTGTAATTTCGTCTGCGCTCTGAGCGAAGAGCAGAGATAAGATGTTTTTTCATGAGCCTATCCTTTCAGCTTGACCGCCTTGTAGCCAAGCCCTCTCACTGTCATTATCTCAAAATCGTGGTTATTCTTCAAATGCTCTCTTATGCGGTTTATGTGTACGTCCACAGTGCGCTCGTCAGTGTCTGAGGTCATATCCCAAAGCTCGTCCATAAGCTGACGGCGTGTGAATATCTTGTCGGGATAGGAAAGAAGCTTGTAAAGAAGCATGAACTCTTTCGGTGGAAGCTCCCTTATGCCCTCAGGGGTCTTGATAGTCAGTGCGTCATAGTCGAGAGTGGTGTCGCCCACAGTTATCTTGTGGTCGCTCACTATCTGCGAACGTCGCAAAAGAGCCTGAATACGCAGAAGCATTTCCTCCTCGTCCACAGGTTTCACCATGTAATCGTCCGTACCTTTTATAAAGCCCTGCTTTTTGTCAAAAGCCGTTTCCTTAGCCGTCACCATTAATATAGGCGTCTGAAACCCAGCCTTGCGGATAGTTTCGCAAAGCTCCAAACCGTCCATACGAGGCATCATAACGTCCATTATAATAAGGTCAACGTGTTTTTCGTCCATTATTTCGAGAGCCTCTATACCGTCACGAGCCTCGATAGGTGTGTAGCCGTTGTCGCTAAGCACATCACAGGTCAGTTTGCGAGTGTTAGTATCGTCCTCCACCACAAGTATGTGAAACATTTTTACCCCTCCTTCACTTTGCATCTTTTTATTATATCACCATTTTATTAACGTGATATTAACGATGTCAAGACACATTTAGTTCAAAATTCCATGTTGATCCTGCACAATTTCAGGGGTATTGCCTTGTGAAAACAAATGATTTATATTTTAATTTGGCAACATTTCTGCAATTGTTGCATTTTTT
>ENA-OYZH01000024-OYZH01000024.1-human-gut-metagenome-genome-assembly--contig:-NODE-24-length-68892-cov-13.626741_pt1 | contig 68892 bp, 58 predicted proteins | sample MGYA00244072_ERZ653468 | MGnify/ENA primary metagenome ERZ653468 (study PRJEB26926, sample SAMN06165161) | human gut metagenome | biome: ENVO:00009003; feature: ENVO:2100002; material: ENVO:00002003...
CTATGAAAACAGAGCAAATGAGCTGAGGTCTCAGAGACAAAGAAAAATTATATATGTCAATCAGCTCAAATCAGATTTAAAAAGACATCAAAAAGTGTTGTCAGAGCTAAATGCAGCTTTAAAAAAAGACTCCATACTTCAAGATGATATAAAATCGATCAATAATAAAATCTATTCAGCTTCTGAAAATTTCGGCAAAATGGCAAGTTCAAGTTCAGTTGCCAACAAGAGTTTGAGTAGCGTTTACAGTTCAGAATCAATGAAAAGTCAGAATACTTTAAACAATATTTTCTCAAATCTCAGGAACAAGAAAAATACGGTAAATAATAAAATTTCCGAGTTAGAAGAAAATATAAACCGTGCAGAGTCAGAATTACAGGATATAAATTCAGGGATAGATACGGCTTGCTCGGCAGCCTCGGATTGGCGAAATGTACGACGGAATGCGTCATATGATATGGAGTATTACAGACGCAAGATGTACGAAGAGGAATAGTATATATGGCTACGATTACCTTATATTCAGGCAAGATAAACCAGATGTCAAGCTTGATAAATAAAGCAAAAAAATCGGTCAAAAGCTATAAATCAGACTTGAAATCGCTGAAATCAAAGGTGCTTTCCATAGATGAAAGCATATGCGACGTCGATGATGTTATCAGTTCGATAAAATCATCAACGAAAATGCAGGAAGATAAGATTGAAACTCTGGAAAATCTAAAACAGGATATAAATGATTTTATATCTGACGTTGTACGCATTGACGGCGACGCCGCAGAGGCGATAAATAAAAGTAAAGACGATTTCTATAATAAATACGAATACCTGACACCAGAATGCGAAAAAAGCGGTTGGGAGAAGTTCAAAGACGGCTGCAAAAAGGTCGGCGAGTGGTGCCAGGAGCATTGGAAAGAGATTCTTGCAGTCGTAGTTGTTATTACTGGCATTGTTCTTTGTTTCGTGCCCGGATTAAATTGGCTTGGTTCAGGAATTTTGATGGGAGCTCTTAAAGGTGCATTAAGTGGCGGATTGATAGGTGGACTATCAAGCTGGGCGTCAGGAGGTTCATTCTGGGAGGGCTTTAAGGACGGCGTGGTGACCGGAGCTATTTTCGGTGGCGTATTTGGCGGACTTGGAGCGGCAGGTGAATTTTTAGGTAATGCCAAGGCGGTTAGTTTGCTTGCCAATGGAAAATGGTTGGGTAAATCGTGTAGCTTTGCTAAAACGGTTGGAACGGTCGCCAAAGCAAGTGGAGCTATCACATTTGTAATGGGAGGCTTTGATACTCTCGCATTAGGTTCAAAGATATTGTTTGGTGACAACTGGTTTAGTGACTTTAATGCGGCTTTGCATGAGAGTTCTATATACAATGTAGCTCAGACGACTATAGCAAGTGTAGCTGTTTTCACCGGCGGAATGAACAGCGGATTTAACAAGGCAGCTAACAGTGCAGGAGTTAAACCGTCATGTTTTGTGGCGGGAACGCTTGTCATGGCGGTTGCCGGAATGGTTGCTATAGAAACGATAAAGTCAGGAGATAAAGTCATTTCAACAGACCCTGAAACAATGGAAACTTCTCCGAAAACTGTTCTTGAAACCTACATAAGAGAGGTAACAACGCTTGTTCATCTCACTGTGAACGGTGAAGAAATAATCACTACAATTGACCACCCGTTTTATGTAAAAAATCAAGGCTTTATCAAAGCAGGAGAACTAATAGTTGGTGATGAACTCCTTGATGTAAACGGAAACATTCTTTTAGTTGAAAATTTTGATGTTGAGTTGACAGATAAACCCGTAAAGGTGTATAATTTTCAGGTGGAGGATTTCCATACTTATTATGTTGGTGGTTTTCGCATACTTGTACATAATGCAGGGGATGCATATAAACGTCCATCGGGTTATCGTAAAGGCGTTAGGGATAAAACATGGGAAGAAGCAAAGGCGAATTCTCCTGATGGAATTGTTCGTGATCCTAAAACAGGAAAACCAATTAACCCCAATGAGCCTTGGGATATGGGGCATAAACCTGGTTATGAGTTTAGAAAACATCGAGCAAGTGCACAGGAACGTGGTATAGACAGAAAACAGTTTTTAGATGAACACAATGATTCGTCCCACTATCGCCCAGAACTTCCAAGTTCAAATAGAAGTCATTCTTGTGAAGATATGACAGATCAATATTTAGGACCATGATTTTAGATTATTTGTCATAAGCTTGAATTGGTAGTTAAATAACTATTATTGCATTAGTTGGTATTTAAAGTATGTATATAACAAAATAAATTTTTGGAGGTGCAATATGGAAAATATGCAAAACAAAAAAGAGATTTTTAAAATCATTCACGAGGCCGTAAAACTAACGCCGAAGGTTATTTCATATTCTGATGAAACCGAAAGTCATAAGATCGATATATACATTGGTGAAAATAGGCCAGATGTTGGCCTTACAACATATTCAACTATTGGTTTGTCAGAGTATCCAATAGAAATTGTGGATAGACAAGGAAGAGAAATCAGGGTGGAATTTATAGGTATGTGCACGAGTGAGTTCACAAGTTTTCCTAATATATTAGCGTCCTGTGCGTTCAATATTATCAAGGATCATTATTCGTACACTCCTGGGATGGTGAACATGAATGTTATTGATGATTATTATAAAAACTTAGAAATGAGGCATATTTATTACACTATCCCGTCATACTGGGAGGATTTGCAAGGCCATCTTATTGACGGTCATATAGTAAACTGGCTGTTTGCAATACCTATCTCGGACAATGAACTGGATTATTTAAACGAAAATGGTGTAGACGCTTTTGAAGACTTGTTGGAAAGCAATGATACTGAGGTATATGATTTGTATCGAAGGTCTATCATCTAAATGACACCTTATTGTGAACAGCGAAGAAGTCGTTACAACTGTTGACCATCCGACCACCCGTTCTATGTAAAAGATAAAGGCTTTGTCACTGCTGGCGAACTTAAAATTGGGGATGAACTGCTTGATGCTAATGGCAATGTTCTTTTAGTTGAAAATTTTGATGTTGAGTTGACAGAGAAACCTGTTACAGTGTATAATTTTCAGGTAGATGAGTTTCATACATATCATGTTGGCGAATTAGGTGTATTAGTTCATAATGCAGAAAAATATGGTAACGGTCATTATGATAATAATCCTAGTGATAATCCCAAAGTATTAGCTGATGCTGAAGAAGATCCCAATGCAGTGTATGGCTATAAACCCAAAAAAGATGGCAGTTTGAAAAATTTCGCTAATGAGGATTGGTCAGATCCGGAACTTGTTGAAAGTGCAAGGCAAAAAAGAATTCAGTATATTGAAGATGATAGATCAATATGCGATTTAGTTTCTGATATGAAAAATAAAGGATGTTCTACAGAAGAAATAGCACATTCAATTTGTGATTATCGTAATCAAACAAGGTTAAATTCCTATCTCGATTTAGATGGAAATATTATAAATGAAAATGGATATAATGCTGCTTTAGAACGTATGCAAACTAGGTCTTATGATGCGTTAATTTCTAGTGGCAAGACACCAGAACAAATTATCAGTTCATCGATGAGAACAAATCCGGCAATGGATGCATGTGTAGGACTTTATGATGAAAATTTTAATAGTTATTAAGGAGTAATCATATGTACAAAATTGAAAAGAAAGAAAACTATGAGATTTATGCTTTTGACGAAATTGATTTAAGGATAAAGATTGTTGATAATAATTTATTAAAGAATGTATATATTAATTATAAAGGTTATAATCCATTATTTACAATGCTTTTAGGTGAGTTTTCTGCGGATTGCGAAATAGATTCAATACATTTTGATGTTAAAAGTGAGAATAGTAGACAAAATAATACCCTTTACGCAATTGTACAAAAAGAAGTTTTAGAGCTTTTTATTAAAGACATATATTTTTTTATAATAGAAAATAAGATAGAGCAAAAGCTTAATGAAAGAGATAAATCAATTTGGTCTTTTTAACTAATTGAATGAAGAAATTTACAATTTGCACAGATTAGCATAGCCGGTGTTGCCGTATTTACCGGCGGAATGAACAGCGGATTTAACAAGGCAGCTAACAGTGCAGGAGTTAAACCGTCATGTTTTGTGGCGGGAACGCTTGTCATGGCGGTTGTCGGAATGGTTGCTATAGAAAAGATAAAGTCAGGAGATAAAGTCATTTCGACAGATCCAGAAACATTTGAAACTGCTGAAAAAACTGTACTTGAAACATACATAAGAGAGGTGAACAAACTTGTTCATCTTACAATAAATGGAGAAGAAATAATCACGACATTTGATCATCCGTTCTATGTAAGAGAGCGAGGATTTGTAAATGCTTGTGAACTTTGGGTAGGTGCTCAACTACTTGATGTAAACAATAACATTTTAGTTGTAGGAAATACTCGTCTTGAACTTGCAAAAAATCCTGTTAAGGTTTATAATTTTCAGGTAGAGGACTATCATACTTACTATGTTGGTGAGAATGGGGTTTGGGTTCATAATGCAAATTGCAAGTTGATAAAAAATGATGACGGTACATATGATGCTGAGCTATCATATAAAGAGGATTGGACACCAGAGCAACGAGCAGAAGCCGATGCAAAATGTAAAGCTTTATCGGATGCTGATACTGTAAAAACTAAGGTTGAAAGAAATGATTCTCCGTCTGTAGAATATAAGAAGGCATTTGGAAAAGATTCGATACCAGCTGGCAAAGATATTGATCACACAATAGATTTACAACTTGGCGGAAATCCTGATGTAAAAGTTAATGGAAAGCCTTTGGATAAAAGTGTAAATAGGAGTCTTGGCAAACAAATAGGCTATTTGATTAAAGATTTTGATTACGGTACAATAATAAGGAAATTTACAATGGTCAATCGACAATAAATTATTGAGGAGTGTTAATTCATGTACGAAAATTTTAACGAATTCATTAAGAATAATGAAAAATTGGATATTAAAAGCGAAAGAGAGTTTTTAGAGGTTTATAATGGTAAATCATTCTTAAATGGGCTATACAGAATCCATAATCTAGAAGATAGAGAAAAATGGAATGAAATAATAGGTAAAACATTTCCGCCAGCAATGGGAAAAATAATGGTTTTTGGCTATGATTGGCTAGGACGGAGTTTTGCAATTTATAATGAGACGGATACAGTACTGATGTTTGAGCCAGGAACAGGTGAAGCCTTTGATACTGATTTTAACTTTTATGACTTTCACAATAAAGAAATTCCCACTAATCATTTGGTATGCTTAGCTTCAGAGTATTATGAAAAGTGGCGTAAGGCAAATAACAATTATATTTTACCGCATAACAAGTGCGCAGGTTACAAAGTACCGCTATTCCTAAATGGAAAAGATGTGGTGGAAAATCTTGAAATATCTGATATGGAAGTATATTGGGAAATAATGATGCCATTGATAAATCTTTAACTAGTTACTTACGGAGGAATAAAAATGCCAAGCAACCAAGAAAAAGTCTCACAGCTTTTAGCCGATTCGCATTTCGCATTCATAAACAGCCAAAACAGCGAAGCTTTGCATCTGGCGAACGAAGCGATAAGACTTGCTCCCAAGAATCCTGACGCCTATCAGTGTGCCGGAAATGCATATATGTCTCTGGGACAGTACGAAAAGGCAGTTGAGAGTTATAAAAAAGCGGTCAAGATTGATTCGAATAACGGCAACAGATATTTTAATTTAGGATATGCCCTTGCCACTAACGAGAAAGCTGCGGAGGCTGTAAAAAATCTCGCAAAAGCTGAGGAATTAGGCTGTTCGCCCGAGAACACAGTCCAGCTGTATAACCTGCTCGGAATAATCTGTTTCGATATAGGAAGATATAAGGACGCACTTGTAAATCTTGAAAAAGCGGAGCAGATAATCGGTGTGGATATGGATATCATGAAACGTAAGGTAATTATTTACGGCATGAAGAATGATATCCGAAACGGACTTCTTACCACCAATCAGATGAAGCTTGTCGCACCGTCAGACTACACTGGCTATCAGCTGGCATTTAAGCTGCTGTGTCAGGCGAATCGCCTTGAAGCAGCAGAACGGGAACTTGAAATGGCTAAAAAATATGCCGAGCTTTCAATGGATTACTACTTTGACTGTATGACCTTTGAGATTCAGAAGTATCAGACCGATAGTGATAAAGAGCATTATTACAAGGCGTTGGGTTATATAAACGAAGCATTGACGACGTTAAAACCTACAGTTTCTGAGGCTTTGGAAAGCTATATAAATTCTGCGGAAATTTATCTTCAGCTTGAAAATGCAGACAAAACGATCGAATGTCTAAATGCTGCTCAAAATCCTGTTGAGTCATATAATCTTGGGTTTGATATTATCGACAAAGACTTTGAACCTGTTAAACTGACAGAATATGATGTCGAGGCAATGATAGAGGCTGATAAAGAATGTATTGCCGAAAAATACGGCGATTACGGTCTGGAAGAATTGGCCGAAAGCATTGAACCCGATGAAAACGGAGCAAGAGAATATCTTACGAACGTTGAAGATGAAACCGATACCGAGAAAACGGCGTACAAGCTTGACGAAACGGAAGAAATTGAATTGACTCCCGAAAATATAGATCAGATCAATCGTCTGTATGTCGGAGCATATACGCTAAAAAAGGATTTTAATAAAGTGATCGATTATGCAAGGAAATTACAAAGCAGCGAAAGCGTTCAGAATTCATACATAGGAATTTACAGTGAAACAAACGCCTACAAGGAGCTTGGCTCGCCTGAAACAAAGCAGAAGTATGAGGAAACGATAAAATACTTCAGAAACGCTATGATCAAAGACCCAAGCGATATGGCGGCTGTGACATTCCGTATTCAGTGTTATATGGATATTGGTCAGTATGACGAGGCGGAACAGCTTTGTAATCTTCTGGCTAACGAACTGAGAAAGCCTTTACTCGAAAAAATAGAGGAGGCGAGATCCGTTGACTCTTGAACAGGATATTAAGCTGAGCAGTGAGGCTTTTAAAACTGCGGCGAATGAAATGTCTGCTTTAAAAACAAGAGCTGAAACGCTTAAAACTACGCTGGAACAGATGTATAATGACCTGACAACGGCTTTAGATACGCCGGCCGGAAAAGAGATCGAGATCGAGGCAAAGGACGTACTTATCAAACCGATAGACGACCTTATCCTTGTAATTGACCAGATGTCAAAAACACTTGATGATATAAAAGATACCCCATATTATCAAGGTGTGTTTGATAAATATGAGCAACTGATGCAAAACATTAAATTTAATTAACAGGAGGAATTTATTATGGCAATGGGAAGCACCGGTACGGTAAACGTAACACCGGAAATGATCCGTAGCGCATTAAGCGCAATCAATCAGTATGAGACTACGGTAAAATCGCTTTATTCAAAGCTTGACAGCACGATGAGCGAATTGATCCCGGGAAATTTCAGCGGAAGTGCAGCACAAGGGTTTAAGCAGTTTTTTGATGAAAATATTACTAAGCTTGCCGATGCAAATGATGAAAGTACCGGAGTGTCGCAGATAATCAAACTTCTGAGAGAAATAGTAAACGGTATATCTGACGCTATTCCTAAGGACGGCGATGGTCTTGACGATCAGCTTGCAGAGCAGAACACAAAAGCAATGGGAGGTAATTAATTATGGCAGGATGCAGAATAGTAAATCAGGGCGTACTTACGGCTCTTGACTCAATTGAATCATGCCGTGCTTCTTTTGAAGAAGCAGGACAGACGCTTATCAGCTCATTGACCAGTGCTATCTCAGATATGGAGGGTGCTGCAAAAGATGCGTTTCAGGATTTGATCAATAATAAAATCAAGGAATTTGTAGAAACAAGTTTGCCAGAAGCAATCAAAGGTATGCATACTCTTCTTGAAGAAAATAGAAAGAACTTCGAAGAAGTCGACCAGAAAATAGCTGATAATATAAGCGGCGGTTAAGTACATAAAAGCACAGCCTGATATTGCTTTGTATCAAAGCTTTTAGGCTGTGCTTATTTTTATCTCGGGAGGTATACAAATGGCTTTTAAAATACTTAATGAAGAAGAACTGTCGCTGCTTACTGACGAGCAGATAGCATGCTATCAAAAAGAACTTGATATATATAAGCAGAGAGAGGCTTTTGTAGAAAAACTTACGAAACTTGAAAATGCAGAGAGCAAGCCGTACAAACCAAATCTGAAATCAATCGATATTATCAGGGAAATCGAGTTTGCACCTTTCATAAGTCCTGAACGGAAAAGGCTCAATATGAAACCTATGCAAAAGCCTGAACTTCCTGATGATCTTATCGGCAAAGCGAGCGAAAAAATCAATATATCTGAAGTAATTAAATCAAACGCTGTTCTTAAAGAACAAATTGGTTTCAATCATAAACTGTTTTCAAAGGCCAATAATTTTAAATGTTATGAGCAAAAGCAATATGTATTACACAAACTATCAAAACCTGTCATACCCGATACGACCTTTACTAGATTAGAGAATGTACTTTTGAAACCGGTAAATATCAAAAAAACTGCCAAGTTAAATCTGCATGAGTTTATTGCTCCTGAAAAAAACAAGGTTGTTCTTTCAAAAGCAGAAATTTCGAAAATTAAAATAGGAGCTTTTGTACCACCTGAAAAACCTAAGCTTGACTTTGCGGTTAATGCAAAACCTGAAACGGTGATAAAACCCTTTGAAAAAACCGAATTTACTTTAAAAGCTTTTCCTGAAGTTCAAAAAATAAACGTTAATATGTCAACTTTCCAACAGCCGGAAAGAAATAAACCGAATATTTCTGTTAATGTGAGATCTGATTTTAAAATTGGAGCATTTAAAATTCCCGAAATTGCAGTTGCAGATCTACCTCAAATAAGGAAAGCTGACGTTGAAATAGGCAGTTTTCAGCCTCCTGTGCAGCCAAAGCTTGATATTAAGCTGAATACCGTGCCTGACGTTGAAGTAAAGGGTTTTGAGAAACCTGAATTTGAAGCGGTTAAGTTGCCTGTGATCCGCAAGCCTGATGTAAGTCATATAGAGTTTCATGCTCCTGAAAAACGGGAGATTAAGCTTTCTGCTGTCGCAAAACCAAGTATTAATGTCAAGCCATTTAAAAAGCCGCAGGATATTAAGACAAAGCTGCCTGAGTTTCCGAAAGTGAATATAAATATAGGAAGCTTTACAAAACCTCAGGAGATCATACCAAAACTAAATGCAAAGGTAAAAACATTTAAACCGATAACAAATTTTAAGAAACCCGAATTAAGCCGACCTGAGCTGTCTGATATAAAAGTTTGCAAAGGTTTTGAAACAGGAACAGAAGCACAGGACATACTTTCCATGCTGAATAAGGAAACTACATTATGAAAAACAACGAAATAATGATATCCGCAAGATTTGAATTTGACGATAAGAGTAAATGTCAGGAGCTTTCATTTCTTGTTCTTAAGGATATTACCCTCAAAGCTTTTATCGAGGCTTTGTATTACGGATTAAAAAAATCCCCGGATTATGAGAAATGTTTCGAGTTGCTTGAGCAATATATCAAAACCAGAAAAGAACTTCAGGTGCTGTATACGGCAAAGGGCAGCTATAATGTGATAGATTTTACAACAGATGTTGTGAAAGACGGCGAAAAGGTCAAAATTTATAATGCAGAGCTTGATAAGTTGGGATTTGTAACCTCAAGCTGCGTCCTGTTTACGATGAATGAGGAGATCAAGCCGTCTTATTTGTTTAAAAAAGAAGAGAACAGCTATATCTTAAAAGAAAAAGATACGCTTGAATATAATATAAGTACTCGCAGACTGAATGTCATTGAATCCTCGGTAATAGACATAATTCCGCCCAATGATATGCCCCAAAAGGATAAATCATCGCTTCTAGATGTTCTTATTCCCACCGTGCTTTCCACAGGAGGAATGCTTGGTGCACGTTTTCTTATTATGGAACTTGTGCCGAGTGCTTCGTCTATGGGCAATACTATGCTTCTTATGTCAGGTGCAATGGGAGTAGTATCTTTGGTTACTTCATTCTACAGCTTTATGAAAAAAAGGACCGACTATAAAAAGAACGTTGAGGAATGGAAGAACAACTATGAGAACTACATTGCCAGAATTATCAGAACAATAAAAGAATGGCAGGAAAGCGATATTGTATATCTGAACAGCGTGTATCCGAATATGGATACATTGTTTAAGAATACTGCCGAGATCAACGGTATTATTTTTTCAAGATCTCAGAACGATAATGATTTTATGAAAATATCGCTTGGCACTTCTGATGAGGTAAAGCCGCTTTTTGAGATCAAAAGCGAGAAAAAGGATAATATCTTTTACGATATTTATTACAAAATACGTCGTAACAAGGATGAGATCGAAATAATAGTTCCGACAAAGAAAAAGAACAGAAAGCTGAAAAAGCTTTCTCCCGAGGAAATAGCTGAAAGGGAGCGAAATAAGTTCCTCCTTACCGACTTAGCGTACAATTTTGCAAATAAAGGAGTGGACACTAAGAATGATAACGAGGTTATCGGCTTTAACTATCTGAGAAGCGACAGCGGTAAAAAACCGCCTTTGCTGATAGATTTGAAAAACTGCGGAGCCTTTGGCGTTATATCAAACGATGTGCAGACGTCCCATCGCTTTATTCAGCACGTCGTTTTTGAATTGGCATATTATCATTCGCCAGAGGATCTGCAATTTGTTTTCTTTTTCGATAAAGAGGACAAAATTGAGAAACAGAATGAAATACTGAAAAACTATAAGTATCTGCCTCATACGAATGAACTGTTGGACGGAGTTTCTCAGTTTGTATTTGATAAGGACAGCTCAGGAATAGTTTTCGGACAGCTTCTCAGTATTATGAATAGCCGGTCCAACAATAAAAAGGAAGATACCGATGATTCTGTATCAGACGGTAAACTCACACAGATAGTATGTGTGGTTTTCGATGATTATGATATAAAGGAAACAGGTTTTTCAAAGTTCTTGCCTGAAGTTCCAAAAGAGGGTGAGCCTTATATCAATTTGCTTGGACTTACTTTTATTTTCATTCGACCTGTAAAGGATATGCTTCCGAAATACTGTGGAAATATCGTAAATATTGACAAAGAGAATGAAAAGGAAAGAAAAGTGAGCCTTAGATATAACGTTCTTAGTAGAGAAACCTTGAATGTTTTAAGCGAGGACAAGGGCGATAAAACCAAGGCAAATGATACTGATAAATTGATAGAGTATAAATATTTTCAGAACAAGTATATGTTTGGTCCGGAAAGCTATGATGATAAGTTTGATCTTGCATTCAGACAGCTAAGTGCAATTTACTATACTCGTATTGCAGAAAATGGCAAGGTTCCCTCTATGGTTACTTTGTTTGAGCTATACGGATATAATTCCGAGAAAGTCGAAAACGGCGAAGTAAAATCAAGCATACGAAAGAGCTGGGAGGATATTGATAGAAATGACGTGACAAGAAATCTTCGTGTTCCAATCGGTAAGCATGAACACGGCACAATGTATCTAGATCTATACGAAAAGGCAGACGGACCTCATATGCTTGTTGCGGGAACTACTGGTTCAGGTAAATCCGAAACAATAATTACATACCTTATAGGACTGTGCATGAAATTCTCACCTATGGATCTAAATCTTATGCTTGTTGATATGAAAGGTGGCGGCTTTTCCGATCGTTTGGGAGATCTTCCGCACTGCGTCGGAGTAGTAACGGATACGGCAGGAGAGGATGAGGGAACATCTGCTGCGTATATGCTAAAGCGTTTTCTTGAAACGCTTAATGCTGAAATAAAAAGGCGTAAATTGTTGCTCTCAAGTTTCGGAGTTGATAATGTTGATTCGTATATCAGAGCATTAAGACTTATCAGAAAAATAAAGGAGCTTGAATCCGACGAGGAGAACAGTGAAGAAATCAAAAAGCTGAAAAAGAAACTTAACAATAAGCAGCAAGAAATTTTGAGTAAGGATCTGAGTGAGCTTTCACCATTGTCGCATCTTGTCCTCGTTGTCGATGAATTTACTGAGTTGAAACGTTTTTCAAGCGAGAGCAACGATGTCGATTTTATTGCTGAGATAACGACTATTGCTCGTGTGGGACGTACATTAGGATTTCATATCATACTTGTGTCACAGAATATCGAGGGAGCTATAACCGATGATATCCGTGTAAACTCCAAAGCAAGAATATGTCTTAAGGTAGCCACAAAACAAGCCTCAAAGGAAATGATAGGAACTCCTGCCGCCGCTGCTCCGACTATGCCCCTTAACGGACGGGCATATCTGCTTGTGGGAACAGGAACAAGATTTGAATATTTTCAATCGGCATATACAGGAGCGAATAAAAATCTCAATATTGATCCGGCAGTCATTGTTACTCAAGCAACAAATTCAGGTAAATTCAACAACGGATTCTATTCCTCCAAAAAGGACAATATTATAGAGAAAAAACGCAGTGAAAATGTTAGTGAGCATGATACTCAGTTGGCTTATGTTGTTAAAACCATTATTGAAATAGGAAAAAACATGGAGAAACCTCGTCAAATATTTTTGCCACCTTTGCCGGGCGTAATTACGGATAAAACAGATTGGGAGGGTTTAAGTTGAGCAGAGAAAAAATTCTGTGTACTTTGGGTAAATTCGATATACCAATAATTCAGATGCAGCCGACTTTTATCGTTGATCTGCTGGATTCCAATCTGATTTTGTTCGGTTCTGCTATGAGCGGAAAGACGACTTTCATTAAAAACCTTGTCAATATTCTTCATAAACAATATGACGAAGATCAAGAGCAGATATTCATTCTTGATTTTGGCGGAGCTTTGTCAGAATATCGCAGCATGCCATTGGTATCTGCATATTTTGATAATTCCAACGAGGAATATGTGAAACGTGTTTTCAAGGTAATGGATAACATATTAAAAGACAATATCAAGACCCTGAACGGTAAAAACTACAGAGAAACTACAGAAAATCAGCCTATACATACAACTTTTATTATCGACAACGTAAACGCCTTTATAGATGAATCCAGATATACTGCATATCAGGAAAAGCTTGCAAAGCTTTGCAGAGACGGTCTGTCAAAAGGAATTACCATTGTGGTCACGGCGGGGGAAACCAAGGGATTGAATTCATATATGGGCAGTTTTAAGCAGAAAATCGCATTTGAAATGCCGGCAGACAAGTATGCTGACATATTCAATGGTAAGGTCGACGCTATTGGTAATAATCCTGGTCATGGTTTTGCAAATGTAACAGTAAAACCGGAGGGTATTACGGGTACGTTTCGTATGAATCTGCCGTATGAAGTGCAGTGTTTTAAAGCTCAGGCTCTTAATGAAATCAGTAATAATGATAAATCGCTGCCATTTCAGACTGCATTAAGAAAAAAATTCGATTTTGATATTGATACACAGGAATATGGAAAACACGTCAAAAAATATTTGACATTTCCAAAAGAACTGAATAAAGATGACTATATACGCCTGAAACAAAAAACGAATATTGAAGAACAAGTCAAGTTTCCTGTAAGTGTAGGTCTGGATTATGTAGATTTCTGTCCTGTTACAGTCGATTTAGGGAAATCCCATGTAATTGCAATTTACGGTAAAAAAGAATTTGGAAAAACAAATCTTCTTGAATTATTGATCGAAGGGTTGGTTGAACAAAAAGAAGATATACGTCTTGTTTTTTTTGATGACGGACGAAATCAGCTAAACAAGATATATGAAAAGTATGAAACGGTTCGTAACTGTGTTTTGATAAATAAGTTTGATAAAAAGGATCTTACATTAAGGGACGGAACGATTGTAAACAGAAAGCTTTCACCTCTTCAACAGTTCTATTTGTATCTCAATGAAAATTACATAGAACTGGATAAAAAGTTTCTTGCGGGAATGTATGGAGTCAGTGAGAACTTGAAAAAGGAGTATGAAAATATTCCCGGCTGCAATATGGATGAAACTCCTTTTACAGTATTCATTATCCAGAGCAAGCTGATATATTTAAACACTCCAGAAGGCAAACGTTTTATTAATTCAATACTTCCACAGCTTGCCGCAGTGGCGGAGGAACGTGAGTTTTTGTTCATTTTTTCAGATGTTCAGAAAATAAGCGACGGAGAGCAAAATTCGTTTTTTAACAATAATATTTCCACTGCATTTTTGCTTGACAATGTAGCTGAATTTGCAGGTGAAAGAGGTCAAAAAACTATCTTTGGAAACATGGATGTAAAAACTCTTAAAGAAGATTATGCTCGCTGTGAATTAGGCGACGGGTATTGTTATGACATTGAAGCAGATAAACTTGTTAAATTGAAATTTATTAAATATTGAAAGGAGCGGTAATTATGGCAGATTCGGCTTTTGTATTGGCTGATATTGATAAACTCGTGCAATTTGAGAAAAAAAGTGAAGAAGCGATCAAAGAATTTGACGCTATAAAGGAGAAGTTTAACGATATAAACACTACACTTCTTAAAAAATGGAAAGGTGAGGGTAAAGACGCTTATAAGAAAGAATCGGATTATATTATGGAGAACATAGGTGGGATAAAGGATATTCTTGATTCCATCAACAATGGAGTGGTCAAAGACACTAAGGACGCTTACCTTCAGCTCGACGAAGAACTTGGGGAGTTTAATAAGAATCCACAGACGGCTGAAGGAGAATAAGATATGAGTAAACCAAGTGTAGGTGAGCTTGACACGAGATTCAATGATAGTCAGACTGAAAAGCTCGAAAAGCTGACTGTACTTAATGAAAACTCCGAAGAAACCATATATAACTTGATTTTTTCTGTTTCCGATAATAAGGATAAGGAGAAAGAATCAAAATCTGTTTAACATATTTATGGAGTAAAGGAGTGAATATATGGCAACTATTACTTTATACGCAGGCAAAGTAAATCAGATGTCAAGGCTGATAAACCACGCAAAAAAAGCTATAAAAGAATATAAGTCTGATTTGAAATCACTGAAATCAAAAGTGCTTAAAATTGACAGCAGCATATGCAATGTTGATGATGTTATCAGCTCGATAAAATCATCAACGCAAACCCAAGAAGACAAGATTGATGCTCTTGATAATCTCAAAAAAGATGTAAATGAGTTTGTTGCCGATGTGGTGCGTATTGACGGCGATGTCGCTGATGCTATTAATCAGAGCAAAAATGATTTTTACGATAAGTATGAATACTTAAAGCCGGACTGTGAAAAAAGCTGGCTAGAAGAAAAATGGGATAACGCTTGTGAGTGGTGCAAGGAGCATTGGAAAGAGTTGGTTATAGGTGCTATATGTATTGTTATTGGTGCTGTTTTAACCGTATTGACAGGTGGCTCATTTTTAGCAGCACTTGGTATAGGATTTAAGGCAGCTGCAATGGCAGGGTTTATATCTGGTGGGATTAGTGTGATGAGTTCACTGATAGTTTCGATTTTCAGTGGAGATAGTTTTAAAACGATTTTGGGAAAAGTGTTAAGATCATTTGTAGATGGTTTCGCTAGTGGATTTATGTGGGGTGGAATTTTTGCTGGTGGTGCGCAGACAATATCTGCAATATTAAAATTTTCTAGAAGCGGTACATTGATATTTGGCGGTGAACAACTGCAATTATTCAAGCCAAATAATTTCTCAGGTAAAACTTTGGGTAAAATAAAAATATGGTCTCCAAACGGACTTAATAACCCTAATTCTGGTGGAACATTGTTTAAAATTGGAAAAACTTTTAGATTGGATTTTGAGGCTGGAAAACAACTTTTTCATACGCATATTACATATAATTTATACAATAGTATGCCTAATTTCATGAAATCCATGAAATGGATATTTGATCCCGCTAAACGTGATGTACATGTTAGATTGACTTCAATATTAGGAGGAGTAATAGGTGTTACGCAGAAAGAATGATCAAAAGAAAAAAGTGAAACAAGCATTTATAGATGGTGATGTTTCCACAAAGTTATTAACAAAAATAATTAAGCTAGCACCATCTTTTTTCTTTCTTGAAATTTGCGATATTTGCAAGAATGATGAATTAACAAAAATTATTACTAATTCTAAGCAAACATATGCATCATTGATAACTAAAAACGAAAATACCGATATTGTTATTGTAGCAAATAATGACTTTTTTAATATATCTGTCAATTTATTGTTTAAAAGCTTATGTGAAACTATAGTTATATATTTTCCTTTTGAAAATATTACGTTTCAACAATTTCTTTATAATCGTGAACCGTACTCAAACAATCCGCAAAAATCAGCTATTATAAAAGGTCTATGTTATATGATCTGTACATGGGTAACAAATGAAAATAGATTATATTTTCATTTTGATAATTTTAATGGTATAGAAACGTTTGAAAAAATTAAAACGTTAATTTGAAACAATTATATAAATTTAATTTTTACCACAAATTCATTAAGAAAAATTGAATCTTTTGAATAATATTAATGAATACATTTCCGATGTTGTGACTATTGACCAAAGTGCGGCTGATGCTATCATAAAAGCAAGAATGATTTTTATGATAAGTACGAATACTTAAAACCGGAATGCGAAAAGAGCTGGTTGGAAAAAGCTAAAGAGTGGATTGATTCAGCTTGTGAATGGTGTAAAGATTTATGGAATAAAATTATAGATTTTGACTTTTTTAATTTTATAGGCAAATTAATTCATAGTGAAGGATTCAGGAATTTCGTAACCTTTGCAGTTGGAATATTTTATCAGATAGGTGGTGTCTGGCTGATAAAGAAAATTGCGGAGGTAGGAACAATCGCTGCAGTATTTGTGAGAAAGCATCCGATTTTGTCTTCATATATTCCTGGATTGAATGTTGTTGCAGATATGACAACAGGATTTTTCTCCTTGACGTTGGGTGCAGATATGGATGATGATGGTATCTATCATATGAGACCTGATTGTTTGCAGCAATATGCACATTATACCACAGGCTATGACGATGTTTTCCGAGCTGCGGTTAACAAAGCTTCGGGCGGTGAAATAACCGTAGATGTTCATCAATCTCAGATTTTTTGGGTAGATCTTGACGGTGATAAAGCCAAAGATGAAGGAGAAGAATTTATAATATGGTCATGGAAGGGCGACTATATGAACCTTGGAGCAGGCGCTGAAACAGGTATTTATCAGGTGAAAGATGGAGAAATTGATGAGTATGGAAATTATATTATGGAAAATGGTGAATACTCATATCTTTATGCCGAAGTTAACAGAGAATATTCTGTTGATATGACTCTTGAATTATATCATGATTCTAATGGGGATGGAATCTTCAGTGATGATGAGCAGCTGTATAAACATGAACCAGATGAATTACAATGGTGGATAACGGGATTTGATCCGTTGGTTCAGAATGTTAAAGCTGAGGATCTCAAGGCTGTAACAACAATTGATTTTTCAAGTTATGGCGGTGAAAAAGGTGAGCTTTTTTATGAGGCGCTTAAAAAAGCGAATTATAATGAGAAAAGGGACGCATATGATGAATGGATATGGGACGATGAGGACTTAACTGTAACATTAGATTGGGGTGATTAATTGTGAAAAAACTTATACTATCCGTTTTGCTTTTTTTACTGGTGGCGAGTTCTACAGGCTGTACTATATTAAACGATAGCCAAAGTTCAATAGAAAATGATGATAAATTAATTATCGATCAAACCTCAACGAAAAATACTTCGGATGTTCTGATACAAGCCTTGGAGACCAGCGATGCTGAACTTTTTAAAAGCGTTTTTTCAGAGCAGACTTTGAAATTACAGCCTGATATTGATGAAGGTATCAAATACATATTTAATATATTTGAGGGTGACAATTTAGAGATAGTTTATGAAAATCAGTCATCAGAATCTTTTTCTGATTTGCAGGCAAAATGTGTATGGTCGATTTGTGTAATTAAGACTACTGAAAAATGCTATTCATTAACATGGACTGAGTGGGTACAGCAGGAAACTGATCCGTCTGCCCAAGGCGTATACAGTTTGATTTTTGAATAATGTGAGGAAGATCAGAGAGGAGCAGGCGGCGGAGATCTGCTTGCCGGAATATATTACCACGGATGTGAAACCGAGTCTGATATTTTAAATACATTTATCGGGGCGATGCATAATGCATTTAAGGAAAAATAAAAAGGAGTAATAAAAATGAAAAACAAATTGATAGTAAACTGCGAACAATTATATAATAACTGTATTTATTCTTCTGTTGCACATGCGATTTTTGTTCTTAAAGCACCTCTTTTTAATTATACTCAATCTTGGGATGGAATAAATTATAATTTTAATTATGGTACTACAAGAGGGACTATAACTTTTGATTTATCCGGACAGACAGTGACCGGTGCAGCTCGTGATGATACAAGTATTCGGAGAAAATGGTATCCGGTTTATAAAGCAATATCATTGTTTGATCAAGCTCCCGAAAAAAACAGGTTACTTGCACATAATGAAACGCTTGAATATTTATATGATGAAGAGGGCGGTATAACTCAGCCCATGGCAACGATAGCTTTCTGGAATGAAGGAAATGAAATATATACAAATGACGATGATATGTCATTTATAACTAACGGAGGAGAATATATACTGGAAATCGCTAAAAATCATAAAGAATTAAAAGACTATTTGGTTGAAGAATATGATCTGAGTTCCGAAGAATTATATGCAATTGATCATATTTTCAATTGTTTAATATCTAATAAAAAAATAAAAAAAGACGATTTGCCTATAATTAACAAGCGTTGTAATGGGTATGATGAATGTTTAGAATCTTTAAATGAATTGGGAATTCATATTGAGTGATTTAACTCGGTAATTCCGTCTTTGGAAACACTTTTTGAAAGTGGTATATCCTTGAATTTCATTAACAACAAATAAAAGGCGGTGATTAATTTTGAATATACAAGATAATAATTCACTCAAGTATGAGGAAACAATAAAAGTTAAATTTACTAATAAAGAAGTCCTTAATATAGTTTATAAGGGTCGTGTTATCAGGTTTAAAGGCGAATTGGGATTGCATGAATTTATGGCATCTATTGATTCTGCCAAATGGTTATATCCTAAAGATGAGAAAAAAATAACACAAAGAGAAAAAGAAGAAATAATCACAACTGTTTGTAAACAGTATAATAATAAAAAAAATACGGATATGTTTTTGCGACAAAAATTATAATGTGGTTGTAAACACGCTGTAACTTTCATTTGAAACCCGAATGCGAAAAAGCGACTTGGAAAAGTTTAAGGACGGTTGTAAAAAGTTTGGCAATGGTGCAAAGAGCATTGTAAAGATCGTTTAGTAGAGAAATAGATGGATTATTAAAAAATATCGTTTATAATAAAGAGGTTTTTATGAACAATAATAGAGACTACACTGTAACAACAATAGAAGAATATGTTGATGTCTTAAAAACAATACAGTCCATTGAACAAAATCCTTTATGGTACAGAGGGCAAATGACATCGTTTTGGCATCTCGATCCAACATTGTTTAGAGATAATTTATGTTATGAGACAACTGATCACTACGGAACTCTTATTATTCCTAAATCAAGAACTCATAGGGAGTGTGGTCAGGAAGTAAGTTTTCCTAATCAGTTTACGATGCTTAAAGTATTTAAAGATGAAGTTATTAAAAATAATCTTGAACCTGCATGTAAAATGAATGATATGGAATGGCTCTGTTTTGCTCAACATTATGGTATGCCTACGTCTTTATTAGATTGGACCGAAGATCCGATGGTTGGATTGTTCTTTGCAATTAATGGGATTCAATTACCGATTAATGAAAGCAATATTGATGACGAAGCAAGAGTGTATATTATTAATCCGTACGTTTATAATGGGTATTGTAATTGTATAGTTAAATCTAATAATGGCGAATCAAAGAGATTAACAGAGCCATTGCCGGTATGTGATTCAACCAACAAATTCCTTATAGATTATTCAAGAAATGATTATCTGCCTATATGTATAAAATCTAAAAAATTAGGCTACAGGATGTGTCGTCAATCAGGCAATTTTATGTTTTATTCTTCTCAGATTAAACCTATTGATACATATTCTTCTACAGAAATAAATAAGTTTATGTATACAATTCATATTCCTTATTCTGAGGTGAGTTATTTTTCAAGTTGTTTGAATGTATTAAATCTCAATAATTCATCAATCTACGGAGAAACAACAGAGCTTGATATAGCTGGTAACACTGCAAAAGAATCGGGAGAGCGGCAAATATATAAAATTTTAGAAACAATTAAAGCCAGCATTAATAGCTAACAGATATAACGTTAACTTCTTCCAACGGTGGAAGTCATACAAAGGGATTGCCAATGGAGTGAAGATAATAAATATGAATATATTTTAAAGAATGAATAGATTTAAAGGCAAGGATCTGAGAAATAAATGAGCAGCGAAATAATTGGAACAAAATTCAAGTACACGGTAGATACATCGTATGGCATAAATCAAGACGGATTTATTGCAATAGGTACGGAAAGCATAGTATACAAGGGGCTGAAAACCGCTGATAAAGGCGGTCTTCAGTTTTCCTGTGTTTTGAAATTCAAGCCCAAATATGTTTATGTAAACGGAACGAAAATTGACAGAGTCAAGGTTTTCAAGGACGAGGAACTGAAAATTTTCGAGGATCTTCAGGAATGCAGATCAATAGTCCGTATCTATGACGTTATCGAAAGCCTTGGCGATTTCAGCCTGCCATGCGATAAAATAAAAAGCGGGGTGATAAACGCCTCGGGATATTTCTGCGTTGTTGAAGAATATATCGACGGCTGGTCGCTTGAAGAGTACTGCCGGCAGGAACGGTGGAAACTCAGAAAGATCGAACAGCTTGAAAACAATCTCAGCAAAGTCGTAGATTACCATGAATACACGGAAGATGAAAAGAGCTTTGTTAATCTAAGCTATTACAAGAATTACGACAATGTTCTGAAATATCAGAGCGAGATATTTCAGTTTATGATAAACCTTTGCGAGATACTTGAATTTGTAACGGAAAAGAAAAATATTCTGCATCTTGATATTAAGCCGGAAAATATAATGGTGACCAAGTACGGTAAGGAGCTTGTTTTAATAGATTTCGGAAGATCAAAAAGAATTACCAAAGCCGACAGATTTGCCGTCAGCGATCTTGCAAAAGTAAACTATAATGACAACGAATCCATAGAAAAAATGTATCAGTACGGAACGCTGGGATATGCCGCTCCTGAATGCTATGCTGAAGCGGCGGACGATTCGCAGTTTCCGTTCAAGCAGCATTTTGAGCCGGGGAAAATGTCTATTGAAAGCGATATATTCTCATTCGGAGCAACTTTCTGGGAGTGCCTGAATATATTCGAGTTAGTTACTAAGAGCGAAGAATTTTCTAAAGAAAGTCATGATTTTTACAAGAATCATTTTCTTAATGATGCAGCATATTGTAGCCGAGATCTGACGATTACTTCTCTGCATTATCATAAAAAGCTTGAGAATATCATAAAAAAGTGTACTAAAGAACGCAACAAGAACTATCTAAATCTCGATAACGATGATTTTTATCACTCATACAGAACGCTGAAAAAGGATATTGAAGAAGCTAAAAATTCTGCTCCTACGATTGTTAGAGCCGAAAATATCAAGGTAAGAAACGCTTTCACTATGTTTGGTGTTATGCTTGCCGTATGCGTTACATTTTTAATGATCTCCATTATTTACAGAGCGGTAGGTTTCGGTATTGCCGAGGATAAATGGGACAGCCTTACAGCAGATTATAACGTTACACAATTTTATAAGCTTGAAACTATAGCAAATGACCTGATCAAAACCGCCCCTAATGGCAAAACGGATGATACATATTCCAAGATAGCTGCGTTTACATATTCCGACGGAGATATTGACGAACAGGAAGCGGCAATGCTTGTGGATTTGCTTGGAAAGATGTCAAATAGTGAGTACATGTGTAGATATATCGACGAATTGATGCAGAATGCCAATACAAAGAATTTTAAGGAGATTTCAACAGACATTGTGAAACTCAATACAGAGTATAACTGTGCAGGATATGAGTTGGCAAAAGCAATTTATAACACAGAAGTTGGAAAGACTGAGATTATTGGTTCTTATGAAACTTTGAAAAAATACAAGGACGATCATGCGTTTAAAAATGCTGTTATAAAGCTGAAAAATGTGTTGGATAATGACGAAAGCATTAGAATGATCTCAGAACATGAAAATACTACCAGAGGAGAAATAAAAAATTATTTTAAGGAAATTGGGTGAAATATATTATGAGTATTTCAAAAAAGTTTTTTGAAAAGCATATGCTGATTCATTATGTCCTAAGTGCGTTTTTTAAAGCATTATTAGTTTCTGTACTGTTTTTTGCTGTGCTATTTGCATCTTTACAAATAACAGGGAAATACACTGCTGTTGAAAATATGATTGATTTGAAGTATGATTCACCGTGGATAATAGGACCTCTTCTGATTGCCGCAACACTAGCCGTTCTTTCGTTTATTGTAGGTATGATATTGTATTTGTATAAATACAAAAGAAACAGTTATAAAGGCGAGTTTTACAAAGCATTGGCTGGTGCGTTGAATGAAAATATAAAACAGGGTCGATAATTATGAAGTTAAGGGTATTGAATATTATATCTGGAGTCTTGTTTTTTATTTCTTCGTCAAGTTTGCTTATTATCCCATTTCTTGATTTTGATGATAACCTATCTGTTTCGGCATATGCTGTCGCTTTGTTGTTCTGGGGCGGATCAATATCGGGAATAATTATTCAAATAATACTTTTTGTGACCTGTAAAAAGTATACTAAAGTCAAGAAGTCGAAAACAAGACAAATAGTCGGAGTTATATTTCTAATATCGGTTTTTGTACTGATTCCTATTATGGCTTTCTGGAGAGATAATGAATTTGCTCTTTCCATAAATTTATTTTTATTACTGTTTTCCATAGAAATATATTTTGTAATAAAAAGAATGGAGTGTTTAAAATGAGAAAAAAATTTCTGTCTGTTTTTATTGCAATGCTTTTAATTATGAATTGCTTCCCTTTGTCTGTTATAGCTGAATTTGAAGAAGATAATAATATTATCGAAGTTTTTTTGGAAGATGGTTTTGCTGATAAAGTAACCGTTGAAGATAAGGAATATGATGGAGGACACACAGCGGTTGTTCATTGTGAAGATGTGAAAATGATAAATGTGCATACGTCAGAAGAAATCAATGGCTATAGCGTTTGGCTTGAGGCTGATGGAGAGTTTGAAAGTAAGTACGCTTCTGATGAACAGAAGAAAGTGACCGTATCAGGGTTCAGGCTTGAAGGCGATGACAAAGATAAATTCAAACTTACGGGAGAATATGGCGTAGTTGAAAAATATGCATATATTACTCCCCAAAAAATAAAAGTTACTCCAAATGAATCACACATATATTACGGACAGCTTGTTCCGAATTTTTCATATACTTTCGACCCACCTTTGACAGAAGACCTTCAGCTGACTATTGGTATTGATGTATCTGATAATAAACTCAAAGTTGGAAAATATAATTATAACTTAACATATAATAATTATAATTATGATGCAAAAATCGCCGACGGATGTGTGTTTACAGTTGATGAATATGCTACAGATGCAACTGCAATTATAGATAACGAATCAGAAGTATATCATAATGATAATATATGTTTAAAAGCTCCTCCTGAACATTTAATAAGCAGTGACGGAATTAATTTTTATGATGAGATAACTGTAACATTGGAAGAAACATCTGGATATGATAAAAAAGAAGTTTCATATTATTTGAAGAATATCAATAAAAATTCACAGTATTATATGGCAATAAGTAATGAGATCAAGTACTCGTATTCGAATAAAACGGATAAAGTAGAACCGAATATTACATATATAAATTTTCGCAAGGCAGGGGATACATTACAAAATGATCATAAAAGTTTGAATGTTTTCAACAAAATGAATAGTAGTGGTAATTATTCAAATGCTGAAATTGAACTGGTCATAAAAGCTAAAGATCTATCTAATAGTGATTATGTATCTGGAATAAAATCAGCTACTCTTTATGATTATGATGAAAAAGCCGATAATCTTATAACAGTCGGAGAACTTCAAGAAAAAAAGGACGAATTTGACAATATTGAATATGTGATCAGTCTTAAACCTGATACTAAAGTTGAAAATATGCTCATCTGTGTTTTGGATAAAGAGAATAATAAATGTTCAAAACTGGTTAGTGATGAATTAAAATATATTTTTAAACACAAAGATGAATTTGATGTTTTGCCCGATGAATACTTGGAACATATCAATTCGAATTCACTTATTGTTGAAGATAAGAAGCCGAATGTGAATTTTTTGGTCAGCAATTCTTTAAACGAGAAGAACGATATTAATAACAATGATTTCATATATAATACGGACAATAAAATCTGGTTCAATAGTGATAAAGATGAATTAGTCATAGATATAAATGATGATGTAAATGGCAGTAAAAAATGTAGCGGCATAGATAAAATAGCTATTCTTGAAAACGGCAAATCGTTATCCTCAACTGATGATATTTTATCTGTAGACAAATATCATGATCAGATCACAATTAAAGCTTCAAAATTAAATGATGAAAAAAATAACTTTAGAGTTGAAGTTGCCGATAATGCCAGTAATACAAAAGAAGCCGAACTTACAATTTATGTTGATAAAGAAGCGCCTGACGGAACAATTTCTGCTGAAAAAAACAATGCAAAAGAAATCAACGGAAATCTATGGTTTGATAAGGATGAAATTGTTACATTTCATGTAGATGCTAAGCCTGACGTTTCGGGAATTGAAGGTATCAGACTTTGGATAAACGGCATAGAAAAGAATTTCACAAGAAATGATATTCAGACTGATGAAAACGGATATTTTGTTACTGTAGATACAACAGGCAAAGATTATAATTATGAAACCGAACATAAATATGTTGTAACAGGAGATATTACGGATGTTGCAGGCAACTCTGCTTCCCTGGAACCTTGTACAGTATATATTGACTGCGAGCCACCATCGATCAATAAATTTACAGTTTTGAAAGAAAGCTCTGCACTCGATAAAATACTGAATGTACTTTCGTTTGGAGCATATTCCAACGATAGCTTGATTTTTAAAGCATATGTTTCAGATGTTGATTTTGACAGCGGTATTGATCATGTAAAAATAAAATATAACGGTTTAGATGAAGAAAGAGAAATGAAAGACGAGGGCGACGGCGTTTATTCTTACAAAATTCCTGTTGGTACAAAAGTGTTTCAAAGTAATATTATAGTTACTGCTTATGATAAATACGGTAAAAGTAGTCTAAGTTGCCCCAATATAGAAAATGCAGATCAAGGTAAAGGAGTATCCGATAATGTATTCGCTATGATCGAAACTGAAAAGCCGAAAGTCACTATCAGTAAACCTAAGGGCGACGGGATAGTGCGAGATGATAAGCAGATCTGGTTTAATTCCAATAAAAACATAAGCATAACTATTTACGATAAAGATTCGGGTATTCGCAATGCAGATATAGAGGTAAACGGGATCGATGTGACAGCCGATAAAAACGGCACGATCATTCCTAAAATATCCGCAACGGAAGCAGCTAAGAAAAGAGACAACGAAAAACATATCTATACTTTTGATACCGATTATTTTACCAAAATCGCAGGCAAATCGTTGAATGGAGAATATGAAGTTAAAGTCAGTGTTGTGGATAATGCGGGAAATGTCAATTCAAAAGAAAGCTTTACTTACCATATAGATAATAAATCTCCAAACGTAGATCGCTTTGAATTTCTTCCTAAAACCTCCGATAATATTAGTGAAACATCTGAATATATCGAATATCTTGAGTACGGATACTATTTCAAAAAAGACTTCATTGCGAATATCCATATTTCCGATAGTGCGCCTTCATCCGGTCTTAACAAAGCAGAATACCGCCTTGTTTCTTATGATGACGGAGAGCGGAAAGGAGAAAAAACAGGAACAGCAGTTATTTCCAATGGCATAGCTCATATAGATATTCCGGAGGGATTCAAAGGTCAGATCTTTGTTAAGGCTTTTGATAATGTTGGAAATTATTCCGATGAACAAACTCCAAAAGCATTTGTTGCGGATGATATTCCTCCTGAAATAAATATTTCCGAAATCGGCGGCAGCAGATACAGCGACGCAAACGGAAACAAGCTATTTACTGATGATATTGCCGTAACAGTAACTATAACAGATACTAAATCAGGCATCAGAGAAATCGGTTATTATCAGACGTCCGAAAACGACGGATTTGAGAGAAGAGTTCTTGAAATCGATGGGACAGGCGTTGAGGTAGGTTCCGAGATAGGCGACGGCTGGGTCATAGTAAAAAAAGACGTAAATCTTGTAACTGAGATCACAAAAACATTTATTTTCGATAAAGATAATAACGATATCACATTAACATTTGACACGATGGATAATTCAGGTAATGTAAATGAAAGTGTTCAAAGTGAGACATTCACTATCGACAAAACTGCTCCGATTATAAATGTGGATATTAACAATGGAATCAATAATACGATTTATTACAATGCCGAAAACAGAGCGGTAATGACGATCGATGTAATTGAAAGAAACTTTGACGCAAGATTGATTCAAGCTGAAATTGAAAATACTTACAACGGAAATGTTCCGAAGATTAGCTTTCAGGATCTATCTGTTACAGAACACAGAGCTGTCATTACTTTCAGTGAAGGTGATTACACTTTTGGTATCAGAGGTACTGATCTGGGGGGACATTCGGCAGGGGTAAATCTTGATCATGAGAAAGTACAAAGATTTTATGTTGATGAAACTTCTCCTGTAGTTGAAGAAAATTTCAGCGACTTTATAAACCGTGATAATGACAATTATTTAAATACTAAGAAAACCGCTGTTATTAAAATCACCGAGCACAACTTTGATCCTAGCCTTGTCGGTTTGAAAATACTGAAAAAGGATGCGGGAGCAAAGCATAACGAGAATGATTTTACTGATGTCACATACTCTATGGTAAGTATGGCAGATTGGTCTGATGATATTGATACACATACGCTCTCAATTATATTTGATGATGATGCTGTATACCGTGTTGAAATATCTCCGTCAGATTCCTCCGGAAATACTTCCGGCTATAAAAGCTCAGAAATCTTCGAGATAGATACGACACTTCCTGTTGTATCATCAAAAAATGGTATTCTTGTCGATGAAAAGAATGCTCTGAATTTTCTGGATATATATCCGTATGAGAGAAAGGACGAGGCTGCCCCGACGGTCGAATTTACAGACGTAAATTTTGATCATATAAAGTATGTCCTTACTGTTTATACGCCTGAGTATACAAATGGCAGAGAACTTTCGGAAGTAAAGCCTGTTAGTGTATATCTTGACTCTGACAAAGATAAAGCGGGCATATTTAAGGGGAATTTATTCACTCTACCTGATTTTTCAAAAGACGGTGTTTACGCATTGGAACTAATAGCGGTAGATAAAGCTGGTAACGAAAGTGTTCTTAATTCAAACACATACATGAGAATCGTGGACAGCGATGTTCTTGCGTATATTTCAAACAGCAATGCAGCGGAAAAAACAGGCTGGTACTCATTTCAATATGAAAACGGAGAACCTATAAGCAAGCGTCCAGATAATTTTAGCGACATAGATATTGTTGTTCTTGCTAAAACAAATTCTCAAACCGATATAGTTCTTAGAGATTACAATGGTGAAGAAAAGAATACCGATCTGCAGGCTCAGACTGATAATAGTATGTATGGTGTAAGTGTTTACAGATATACTTTGAAGTCAGATTATTTTAAGGAAAACTTTCAAGAAGATACAGATACAGAACTATATTTGTCTGTAAAAAATGAAAACGGAAGGATCGATTTGGGCAAAATGCATATTGATAATATTCCGCCTTCGTGTAATATTCCTAATGATTTGAAATCATGGCATTGGTATTATGGAAACGAATCTCGCACAATTACTGTTACAAATATAAGCGAGTTACTTGATGAAACAATGTGTAAAGTATATGATAACGGTAAAGCGATTGATTTTACTTACTCGGCAGCTGAAGGTAGCCTGTCGTTTACGCTTAACGGAGGTTGGCATAATGTAGGAATTACACTTGAAGATGTTGCTGGCAATACATACAGTGTTCAGGAGGTCGATAATATTCATATCGGGTATTTTTGGCTGTGGATCATTATAATAGCCTCTGTCATATTCATTGGAATAACTATTACGATAGTTTATTTTGTTAGAAAAAAGCGATATAGTTAAATACATAGATATAAACTTGATATGGAGTATAACAAAAGCTTTTAAAGCCTAAAGTTATACTCCTTTTTGTTATCAGACCTTTTTGTTTTAAAAGCAGAAAGGTCTATTTTTATGCCCATTCTAAAAAGCTGGCAATGTTTTGTTGCCAAGTATCCATAAGCCTTCGTTTTGATTCAAAACAAGAAAATCAAAACGGAGGAATAAAAATGAGCAAAAACATAGTAAGTGTTTATGACACTATAACCAAAAGATACGTTGAAATTGAAGTAAGCGAAAAGATCCGCACATATTACAATAGAACCCAATGGAATATTGATGACAACAATAAATCTTTCTATAAGCACGAGATCCAGTTCTCTGCGTTAAAAGGAAACATTAACGGAGAACTTGAAAACTTTCAGGAGTTCCGAACAGAAAATGACGATGTCGAAAGAAGAGTGATACAGAATATTAAATTTGAAAAGCTGTATAGCTGTCTGAATGAACTTTCTGAGGATGAACGTAGGTTGATCTTTGCAATATATTTTGAAAATAAAACGGAAAACGAGGTCGCTTACTTTCTACATACCACTCAGCAAAACATTAACAAAAAGAAACGTAGGATTTTGTGCAAGCTTAACAAACTTTTGAAATTGCAATAAAAAACGGTTGTTAAATACCAGACTTCTACCCCTATACAAGTGTAAGGAGAATAAAAGCTCCAAGTAACTTGACAATAGAATATCAACTCTGCAAGTACGTTGATCACACGGCCGGTATGAAATCTCGGCAGCCAAAGAAACCATACGCCAAGACTCCGAAAGGATGAGCGATAAATATGACGTTTCAAAATTCGATGCAGCAAAGGCAAAACTGGATGAAACGCAGTCGGCGATAACCAAGCGGCAGGCTCAGAGACAGATGATGGAGAACTTCATGAAGGTGCTGCGGTCGCTGCCGGAGCAGGTCGATTACTTTGAGGAAGGCACCTGGTACGCAATGTGCGACTTCATCACGGTCTACGGCAAAGATGACATCCGGGTTACCTTCCATAACGGATTGGAAATCCGAGTATAAAGATTACTCCCCACAACGGCTCACTTTGAACCGATGTGGGGAGCTTTTCTGTCTTACTTTGTAATAGCCGAAAAATCGGGCTCACCTTTTGTTATGATGCTGAAAATCAAATCTGCCGTTTCTTGACTTACCGCATCTGCATCGCTTTTGTCTCCATAACACTCCACATAGACATTCGTATTTCCAATAGAGAACGAAGCGAAGAATATTGCGGATTGCTCACCTCTGCTGTTGGGACTGGTAACAAAGTATCCCGTAGTGACAGGAATTCCGTTTACCGATGAGCTGCTTTCGTTTCCTTCCAGAACCACATCGCTTATTGGAAAATTATCCTGGGCAAATATGATTGTCGCATCACCGAGTTTTCCTTCGACTCGGAGCAGCTCCCCGTTTTCCTCTCGGAAAGTTCCGATGGCTGATCTTCGTTCAGTGGTTTCAGGAAGTATGGCGTCCAATTCTGCATCTGTCAGTTTACGCGATGAAACGGGATAGCCGACATGAATACTTGCCACGTTGGTACTTCCGATGTGATAGACAATGGAGTCACCGTTTGCAAGATTAACAGTATAACCTTTAGAACCAAACCATCCCATATTGCTGCCAACAATTCCTGTTACTGCGACTATGGCTACCAGGCAAGCGGCAACTGGAATCAGGAACTTTTTGAAATTCTTTCTCTGTGACATATAGTTCACCTTATCCTTTCTGTCATGAACAGAACGGTTCTTCTCTAAAATCGCAGAAAGCATACGATCATTTGCAGAATCGCTCGGTTCGATTTTGTCCCAAGAAGTAATGATTTTATTGTTCTTCATCGAAATCATCACCTAACCTTTCTTTGAGGATGGCACGAGCCTCGTGCAAATAATTACGGATTGTCGATTGCGGCTTTTTCAGGATGCCTGCGATTTCCACGCTGGTATATCCTTCATAATAATACAGATAGACCACGGTCTTATACTTTTCGGGGAGTTCCATAACCACTTGGAAAATATCATCTGTTTCGATATTTTCTGAGCTGGGGAGATTGTAGAAATCCTCGATGTTCTCGTGTCTGCGCCACCAATGCCGCAGGACATTTTTGCAAATGTTCGTGGCAGTTCTGATAAGCCATGCCTTTTCGTGTTCTTCGCTTTCAAAAGCGGGACCGCTCTTGATTAGCTGGAAGAATGTATCCTGAACTGCATCCTCGGTATCAGCAGGATTTTTCATGTAAGCAAAGCAGACGCGATAAACAGTTTTACTGTGGCGTTTGTAGATCTCCGCAATCTCTTTGTCCGTACGCAACAAAGATTTTGACATCTTGCCTTGCCCTCCTTTCACTACTAATACAATTGAGAACGCCAAAGTGTCGGATAAAAAAGAAAAAATATCAGAAACCATTATAACGCCAGTTTCTGATAGCAATATGATAAAATTGAAAATTCCGAGCCTTATCTACGGAAAGGTTACAAAATTTGAACCCGTCCGAGAAATTTGAACCCGTTTTTCTGTAAAAATAAAATTGTATCAGAGACGGCTTTTAGATAGATGAGGGAATAACAGGTACTCGTGAGGACAAACGTGATGAATTTCAGCGTATGGTAAGCGACTGCCGCAAAGGTAAAATAGACAGAATATATACAAAGTCTATAAGCCGATTTGCACGAAACACCAAAGACTGCCTGAAAAACATCAGAGAGCTGAAAAGCTTAGGCATAACTGTGCTGTTTGAAAAAGAGAACATCGATACTGCCGATATGACTGATGAAATGATGATAACCATTATGGGCGGTCTGGCTCAAGAGGAGTCAACTTCTATATCGCAGAATTTACGGTGGGGTATAAAAAAACGAATGGAAAACGGAACGATAAAAATGTGTAAAGCAGCTTTTGGATATAAGTTGGTCAATGGTGAGCTTGTTTTGAAAGAAGATGAGGCGGAGATCGTTCGAAAAATCTTTGAATGGTATCTTAGCGGAGCAGGTACAACGCAAATAGCTAATAAACTTAATTCTATGGCGGTGGAGAAATACGGTAAAGAATGCCATTGGACATCTGGAACAGTATGCACTATGCTGAAAAATGAAAAGTACATTGGAGATCAACTATTTCAAAAGCGATACACAACAAGTGTTCTTCCATACAAAAGAGTTTACAATAGAGGCGAACATACAAAGTATTATTATAGCCAAAGACATAAACCCATAATTACAAGGGAAGTTTTTTATAAGGTGCAGAAAATCCTGAATGAGCAGAAAAAGGCTCATAAGGGCTTTCAGCACAAGCATATATTTTCAAAGAAAATATATTGTGGAGAGTGCGGGACAATTTACAAGTTGAAGAAAAGTAAGACAGAAGCGTGTTGGGTGTGTAGAAATCACGACTATGATTCAGCAAGTTGTTCGATGAAGAGAGTATCTGAGAGAAATATTAAATCAGCGTTTGTGAAACTGCATAATAAATTATTATATAACTATCGTCAAATATTGACGCCTCTAGCTGTAAACTTAGAACGAGTAAATTTGAAAAGTTTAAGTAACAATACAGATTTACTTGAAATTCACAAGCAAATTGCTAAACTGAAAGAACAAACTCACGTTCTCGCAAGGTTGAAAACAAAAGGCTTTCTTGATGAGGCAAAGTATCTTGAACAAACCACAGAGCTTAACTCAAAGATAGCAAAGTTACAGACCGAAATAAAGAAACTGAACGTCAGCGATGAAGAAGATGAGACTCTTGAACAGCTTGATATGCTCATAGGATATTTTGAAAAGCGGCAGAAACTTATGGTAGAATTTGAAGAATCAGCGTTTGAGAGTATTGTCGATAAGATAGTAGTAAAAAATCAGAATGAGCTGGAGTTTCACTTGATTGGTGGATTAGAACTTACGGAAAAAATATGCTCTTGATGTCTTGTATATCAAATTGCAGGGCATATCTTTGTTAGTTTTGATACTGGATTTCTACTAAGCTTTGTGGTATCATTGTCGATTGAAAGGAGTGAGTTTATGCCTAAAAACAGAATTATCCCATTCGGTTACTGTATGAAAAACGGTGAGATAATAACCGAGCCCAAAGAGCTCTATGCTGTCGTCACAATATTTAATGAGTATTTAAAAGGCAAAAGCTTGTCAGAAATAGCGGCTTTGATGGAAGTGCCATACAGCGAAAATTCATCTTGGAACAAGAATATGGTCAAGAGAATAATTGAAAATGACAGGTATCTTGGCACAGAGAAGTATCCGCAGATAATTGACAAAGAAACGTTCAAACTTGCAAACGAAAAACGTGTCAGAAAAGCGACTGTATCAATAGGTCAGACCGTGGAAGTCAAACTGCTGAAACAAATAACTTTCTGCAAAGAATGTGGTAAAAAGCTAACACGAACAAAGAAAGAACTATGGGATTGCAGAAATCCCGATTGTTACAAGCTTGAATATCGGCTTACAGATCAAATGATAATAGGTGCAATTCTGACTGTTCTGAACTCGGCAATAGCTAATCCGAGTTTGTTGGAGTCCGGTGGAGAAATAAGCACATATTCACCTACTGCGGATATAGTCCGTAAGCAAAATGAGATCAATCATATGACAGATTCTCCGCAAGTGGATTTTGACAGAGTTAAAGCTGAAATTTTCAGGCTTGCCGAAATGAAATACGACTGCTGCACTTACAATGAAAGTCCGCAGAAAACAGAAGAACTACGTAATTTACTTGAGAATAACAAACAATTAAATATACTCGATCTCGGCTTATTCAAAGCGTGTGTTTCACGAATCTGGATAAGCCATTTTTGTACCATAGAGGTAGAGCTTATCAACGGAGTAAGGATCAAGAATATTACGGAAAAAATCAAAACGTCAAGGAGTGAAAACAATGTCCACAGCACCCAATGTAACGATAATCCCTGCGAAAGTGCAAAATGCGGAAAACAGGGATAAATATCATCAACTGAGAGTTGCCGCATACTGCCGAGTATCTACGGCTCAGGAAGAACAGCAGAACAGCTATCAGGTCCAGATCGCATATTACACCGATCTTATCAACAGAAAAAAGGAATGGACGCTTGCGGGGATATTTGCAGATGAGGGTATAAGTGGAACTCAGACAAAAAAGCGTACCGAGTTTAACCGCATGATTCGTATGTGCAGAAACAAAAAAATTGATCTTGTAATTACCAAGTCAATATCAAGATTTGCCCGAAATACCGTCGATTGCCTTGAATATGTAAGACAGCTTAAAGACTTAGGAATCGGCGTTATCTTTGAAAAAGAGAACATAAACACCTTAACTATGACATCGGAATTTATGATAGCTCTGTATGGAAGTTTTGCACAGGCAGAATCGGAATCCATAAGCAAAAACGTAAGCTGGGGCAAAGAAAAAGCCTACCGTGAGGGCAAGGTGCAGTTTCAGTATAAATATCTGCTTGGGTATAAAAAAGGTGAAGACGGGAAACCGGAGATAGTACCCGAAGAAGCGGAATCAGTAAGGCTGATATATACGCTGTTTCTCGACGGATACAGCATGAGCAGGATAAAAAAGCTCCTCGAGAACAAAGGCATTTTGACTTCACAGGGAAAGAAAGTATGGAACGAATCACTTATCCGCAGCATTTTGAAAAACGAAAAGTATGCAGGCGACGCACTTCTGCAAAAGACATATACGCTTGACTGTATTACGCATAAGGTCGTAAAAAATACCGGTGAACGTCCAATGTATTTGGTGACAGATCATCATGAACCCATAATCGACCGTGACACATACAATAGAGTTCAGCAGGAGCTTGCAAGGAGAAGTTCAAAAAGAAAGGTATCAGATAAAACTATCACCGAACAAGGAAAATACAGCAGTAAATATGCACTTACGGAACTGCTTATCTGCGGAAAATGCGGCACGCCTTACCGCCGTACAACGTGGACTTCAAGAGAGAAAAAGTTAATAGTTTGGCGATGTATAAGCCGGCTGGAACACGGCAGAAGATACTGTCCCGATTCGCCAACGATAAAGGAAGAACAGCTCCACAAAGCTATAGTACGAGCGATAAATAACTACTACTATTGTGGTAACGACGTTGAAAAGATCTTAAAAGCGAATATCAGCAATGTGCTTGAATGTCATGGGCAGGAAGAGATCGCAGCGATCGAAAAAAGGCTTAAAGAGATCGACAAGGCAAGAAATGATCTGATAAGCCTCATAGCAACAGGCGGCTGTGATGAGGACAAGCTGGACAGCGAGTTTGAAAAGCTATATGAGGAAGAGCAAAGCCTGAGTGAAAGACTTGCAATGCTGAAATCAAAAAATCAAACTTCCGCCGAAACTCAAGCCAAGCTTGATAAGATAATAGATATGATAGAGCATGAAAAGTTTGAGTTAGAAACATTTGATAATGTGCTTATCAGAAAGCTGATAGAATGTGTGAAGGTTCTGAACAAGGCGGAGATACTGGTGATCTTTAAAGGTGGGTATGAGGTCAGAGCGGAGATTGAATAACGATTAAAAAATACGGCTTGCGATATATTCGCAGGCTGTTTTTGTTGGGAGGTGTAATATTGGCAGGAAACTTTGAAGGCATAAAAACAAGAAAATTCGGTATTGAAATTGAAATGACGGGACTAACAAGAAGTCAGGCGGCAAAGGCTGTTGCAAAGGCGGTTGCCGGAAAGGTTGAACATGAGGGCGGAAGCTATGACAAATATATTGTGACGGACTCAAAGGACAGAAAGTGGGCTTTAGTTTATGACGGAAGTATCAACTGCTACAACGCAAACGGAGACCATGCATCAAAATCATACAGCGTGGAACTCAATTCTCCTGTTCTGGAATATGAAGATATCCCGCTTTTGCAGGAGGTCGTGAGAGTTCTCAGAAAAGCAGGCGGAGTAACAGGTCCGAGGTATTGTGCAGGCACGCATATTCACATTTCGGCGGACGATTATACACCGCAGCAGATAAAAAATCTTGTGAACATTTTCGCAAGCAAGGAGAATTTTCTTTGGGACGCTTTGCAGGTGTCGTCTGCCCGTGAATCCTACTGCCACAAGATGGACAAGCAGTTTATAGAGGACATAAACCGCAAGAAACCCAAAGATATGGAGGAGATAAAAAAGCTTTGGTATCGTGGAAGAATGAGCGAGCAGTTTCAGCATTACTCGAACAGCCGATATGTGATCTGCAATCTGCACAGCTTTTTTCAGCACGGACATTATGAGATAAGGGCTTACAATGGTTCTCTTCATGCAGGAGAGGTAAGAAGTCAGATAGTGCTTGCGTTAGCCATAAGTAATGCGGCAATGACAAAGAAATACTGCTCTCCTCACGTTTCACAAAGCGATAATATGAGGTACAGTTTCAGAGTATGGCTACTGGGATTAGGACTTATCGGTGATGAGTTTAAAAATTGCCGTACACATCTGCTTAAACATCTTGAGGGTGATATAGCCTGGAGACACCCGGAGGACGGCATTGCTGCTAGGGCAAGACTTAAAGAAAAGCGAGAGCTTGAGAAACAAGCCGCCCGTGAGCAGCGTAACGAGCCTGTGTGCCATTCCGATGATGAAACCGAGTGTATACCCGATGAAAACAACGAGCCGTCAGAAAACGAATGTGACGGCATTGAAGAAGAACTTGAAATGAGTATGTAAATTTGAAAAGGAGATTTTTATGGAATACAGAAGTTTATATATTGCCTATGGCAGCAACATCAATATTGAACAAATGGCAAACCGCTGCCCGAATTCAAAGGTCATCGGCAAAGAAATGCTGAAAGGCTATGAGCTGGAGTTCAGAGGCGTTGCTACCATTGTGCCGAAAGAAAACGCAGAAGTTCCTGTTCTAATCTGGGAGATAGACGGTAGAGATGAGCACAGTCTTGACAAATATGAAGGTTTTCCGAACTATTACCGCAAAGAGCTTTTTGAGATAGATGTTAATGGCGAAAAGAAGGAGTGTATGGCATATCTGATGAACAGCGGTCACATTTCGCCGCCTATGAGCTATTACTACAACGTTATAAAGCAGGGTTATGAGGCGAACGGTATGGATACTAGCTATCTAAGAGCGGCACTTGAACGTTCAGTTTGCGAACAGTATTTTGATGAAATTCAAGATGAAGAGCTTGACGAAGATGATGATCTTCAATTGAAGCTTTAAGGAGGTGGTGAAATGAGATACAAGGATTTTTATGTAAGAATAACGCCGGACAGATCTATTCAAAGAGTGGATAAGAAAGGAAATGAGGTCTTCTGCGACGGGTTTATAATACAGGTTTTCGCTGACGGAACCGAGCAGATCGAGATCGACAATTTTACTGCTGCGGTGGGGTTTGAGATACTGGAGGACAGTTTGGCTGAGGCGGAGCAGTTGGCGAAAGATTATATTGACTGTGAGGGGAAGTTTATTGACTTAAAGTCATAATTTTGACATTATGAGCACTTATTTTTACTATTTATATTTTAAGTTGTCATATTATGATAAGATTAATTAGAGCATATTTCAAATAGCATATGCAAATTTTGTAAATCGCCTTTGTATGGAAAATTTACACATTGCAGCACGCTCGTTTATATTTTTGAAATGGGAAATATAGTGAAGAATAGGTGGATCTTATGGGCAATAAAATTATTTATATAAAACTAAAAGAAGGTTGCAAACCTATTGAATATTTTAGAAACTCTTTTGATGAGAGAAAGAATTATTATTATAATTTGAGTCCTTATGCTGAAGATGAGCTAGAAATCAGTAAAGCTTCTATTTGTAGCAGTTATTTTTTAATTGCCCTAATACACGACAATGATAAAATTATTTATTCATATCTTGGCACGGGAACAATATCTCATAATGATAAGGGATTTAGTATAAAATTTAACATTAAATCAAAACTCAATTATGGAACAGCAATCAAGAATATTTGCAAATTGTCTGAATTAAGCCTTTCTGATGACTTTGGAAAAGATGAATATGTGCTAAAAGAAGAATCGGAGTTAATTGCCAAACAAATAGATTTTATAATTAACAAACCGTTTGAAGAAAAATCCAAAGGACAAAGATATGAAAATATAGACTCAGAGAATGGTCTTGCTGTCTTGGCTCAAAGAAACGAGTATTGTGAAAGAGCATATAATCTTCGGTCACCAATGCAGCATAGGGGGGAATTTCAGCGTGACTATGAACGCATAGTTCATTCAAAGGCTTTTAGGCGAATGGTAGATAAAGCACAGGTCTTTAGTGCTTCGAAAGGAGATTATTATAGAACGAGAATGACTCATACTCAAGCTGTTTCACAAATCGCTCGTGGAATAGCGGAGGGGTTAGGAATAAATATGTATCTAACTGAGGCTATTGCATTGGGTCACGATATAGGTCATACGCCTTTCGGACATCAGGGCGAAAGGACCCTCGATAGCATTCTACAGGGAAAGTTTAACATAATTAAAAATGTTGAATCGTTTACTGGAGATTTGTCATTTGGAGGTTTTAAACACAATTATCAATCAATAAGGGTCGCTACTTTGCTTGAAGAAGAATATACAGAAATATGTGGTATGAACTTAAGTTATCAGACATTGGAGGGTATGCTTAAGCATACAAAACTTAAACGAGATAATTACTCACTTGATCAATTCATTTCAATAGATTTAAGTTAATAATTGACGTTATATCTATACTAAAAAAGTTAGATTGTTATTTGTAATTTTTTCTTGCTGTCTCACCAAAAGTTAGGAAATATATTTCTCATGAAGATGGTTAGAATGCAGAAAAGTGCGGATAAAAAGTATTGTAGTATATTAATTGCATAGTTACTATTTGTAATAGAAAGGCAGATGTTATTATGAGTATTTTTGATTTTAAAGAATCTGCGTCATATAAAATTAATGAACATTTATATAATGTGCAAAAGGAATTTATAGTTCTAGGCCTTTGTGGTAAGGTGGGATCAGGTGTATCTGAAGTTGCGGAGATTCTAGAACTTCCCTTTGAAGAGTTTCATCTTCCACAGCCTGGATTTCAAGGCGATGATTCATATGATGCTCATGAATATCGTATTCTCTATACATATGCTAAAAGAAATTGGAAAGAAATTTATAAGATTCGCACAAGTTCTCTCATTACGAGGCACATACTTAAAGAAAGCGAAGAAGAAATGTGTAAGTTCCTTGAATGGATCACATCTGATAATGATAATCAAAAAGATGATGGAAAGGATAAATATTTAAACCTTGTGAAGTCTTTTTTTGATTGTGAAATGTCGTTTAGTATAGAAGAATATGATAAAGTATATTCTGAAAGTAAAAACAGCTTTTTAGCTAATGAACCATGGAAAGTCATATCAGAAGAAATCTCAACACAGGTCAACAAATTCACTGATTATTCACGCTCTGAAGATACAAATATAAGTGAAAAAAAGTGTTTTGATTTAACGCTTGATGATGATTTTAATAAGAAAATTCAATTTTGTTATAATGCAAAGGAAAGAAGATATTATATTTCGAATAAGAATCTGTCTAACCTTCTCGATTTTTATGAAAAAAGGCGGCGAGAAAAATCTGGTTTTAAAAATCAATTTTGGTATTTAATTCTGAAACAGTATTTGTATGATTTTCTGCCGCAAGAGTCTTCTAAGTTTTGGGGGGCGGTAGGGGATAGCGTACGAATAAGAGCCTTGCAGTATCTGGGAAATAATTTGCGAATCGCAAAAAAACCGTTTTTTTTAAATGATAACTTTATGATGGATGGTTACACATGTTTGGCTGAGGACATAAATTTAGCGATTAAAGTGCTTCGTGCTTATAAATTAGCAATTGGCTCTTTTGAAGGAGCACGATTTTATAGTCCGATGAATAGCAATGATAATCCATATACTATTGTTGTAATTGATTCAATAAAAAACCCATATGAGTCAATGTACTTAAGGCAACGATATGCGAATTACTATTTAATTGGTATCTATACTGAAGAAGAGCATCGACGAGCACGATTAAGAAAAAAAGAACATTTAACAGATGATGTAATTGATGTTATAGATATCATTGAAAATAATTCTGATTTGAAGAAAAAGCTTTTGAAAAATAGTAAAGAATCGTATAATGTAGAAAACGACTTTATAAAAAAAATATATGATCAAATAAACGAGTATAAACTGTTGGAAAGTCTCCGATACATTTCTAGCTTTATTTTTCAGAATGTTCCGGGGTGCTTGGAAACTGCTGATATTTTAATTAATAATAAGCCGGATAACTCGTCTTATATCTATTTGAAAAAAATTTTATTGCGTTATGTATGTTTGATAATGAATCCTGCTATCGTTTTACCGACAAAAATAGAAAGATGTATGCAAATTGCATATACTGCTAAATTAAATTCTGGTTGTATTTCTCGACAAGTTGGGGCAGCATTAACAGATCAAGATTATCATTTATTGTCGATAGGATGGAATCAACAGCCAGAAGGGCAGTTGCCATGTGCTTATAGAGATTTATGTGAGTTATATCATCATTGGAGCCCAAATGATTATAGTGATTATGAAAATAATGATGATTCCGAATTTCAAAGAAATATAAAAAAACAGGTTGAGTCGCTATTTGATACAACATCATCACCGTTAGAAAATTTGGGGAAATTACCATCATATTGTTTTAAAGATTATTATAATTCTATTCAAAATGAGAAAAATCAAGTTCACACCCGTTCATTACATGCAGAAGAAACTGCATTTTTAAATGTTGGAGTAAATAAAGTTCATGTTCAAAATGGTATTCTATTTACAACATCTAGCCCGTGCGAATTATGTTCAAAAAAAGCAATGTACTTAGGTGTTTCAAAAATATATTATGTACAGTCATATAACGCAATATCACGAGAACATGTTATTGGTATTGGCAGATGTGGAAAACGTCCGCAGTTAGTACTGTTTACAGGAGCATTAGGGACAGCATACACAAAATTGTATACGCCACTGTTGCCAAAAAAAGATGAGCAGGAAATGTGGCTTACCGCAAAAATGGACATTCATTTAATGGACAATATCAAACCCAATGGTTTAGGTAATAGCAAAAAATTGGTTGCAAGTGAGGGGGATGATTCAAATGTCAGTTCATGAATTAGAAAAGTCAACAGAAACGTCTTTGTCAGAAGATTATGGTCAAGTACATTTAACGAGTAAAGAAATCATAAGATGTCGTAAGGAATTAAGGGGACTTATTATTGCACCTTTTGATAAATCAAAAGCAAAGGGCGTGGGATATAACTTATCATTATCAGAAATGATTTATTCTATATCAAGGAAACGTCTCGTTCCAATTTGTCGTGAGGTGCAAGAGACTTTTTTTTATTTGCATCCACACGAAACAGTATTGGCACTATCCTATGAATCAATTGAAACAGATTCATGCATTGCTGGTTCATTTCATTCTCGTGTTCGTATTACAGCACAAGGAGTAGGCTGTATATCGACAACATTAGATCCAAAATGGCATGGAATGCTGCTTTTTTCGTTAAACAATCCTACCAAAAAGAAAATTAAAGTTGTTTTATCAGCCCGAGACGATGAAGGGATTATAAAACCGAGTCCTATGATAACCTTAGTAGCGTGGAGAGTTTCAGAAGATAAAAAGGAGAGTAATTCTTTATTCTTACGTTTAGATAATCCTCCTATGCGCAGTGATATTTGGTCTGAACTTACTTCAAAATCTGTAAGGTTTTTTCACAATCGTCAACATGTTGAATTTTGCAAATTAGTTGAAGATTTAACGGCATTTCATTTTACTCCATCAGAAAGGATTAAATGGACTAATCAGTTATCCAAATTGCTTGTAGAGCTTCGGGTTGCAATTGAAGGAAATCAATGCGAAAAAGATGTACGAGCGGTTTTGATTCGTATTAGATCGTTTCGCAAGGAAACTTTGCCAATCATATATAATGCTAATGTTGTGCCTAAAGTGTTACAAGATGATTTGGATAAACTATCTCAGAGTTTAAGCATTCATGAAAGTGTAAATTTTATGAATGAAGTATATAATGAAGAGTATATTAAAATAATTGAATTAACAGAACGTGAGATACAATATCAGTTGTTATGTGATCAAGTGAATCAAATGCATAATGAAATTACAAAACAGGTCCCAGAAGCATGGTATAAAAACAAACTTGCTCATATACGAAAAACACTCTGCGACAATATTGTGCTTTTGATTGCCACCGTTATTTCGGTAATATTCTTAATATTTAGTTGGAAATCTGAATCAAGTTTGTATATTAGTATTGTAACTGCAGTTCTTCCGTTTGTTTTATCCGTTTTAGATGAAGTCATGAGTCAAAATAGAAAAAAGTAACTATCTGAAATAGCAACAGGAAGAATTATTGTGAATCTAAAGTTTCATTATGGTATTGATTTAATGAGATTGAAAATACATATATTTTATGCGTATTTGATTCTAAAGCAGAATATGAAAAATAAGTAACTCAATTTCCGTAATCGGTTATTTTATAAAAAGGCGATACAACTATTGGCAGATTATATCTGTAGATGGTGTAAATATACTTGAAAATATGTAAGGAAAATTTATTTATTACGGCCCAGAAGAAGACACATTGTTTCTAATACTTCAGTTTCCAATAGTTTAACTATATAAATACTAGTTTGAAAGTATCTTTTTGGAATGACTAAAAATTCACATCTATTTTCATTATTTCTTAACTTGGAATGGTATTATGCAAGTTAGAAAACTAGGTTTGAAGACGAGATAGAATTATAAATATTACACATAAATTACGCGAATTAGTGGAAAGAAAATCAGACAAAGTTGAATTCATCGAACAAAGATGTTGCTTTTATATTTTGACACTTGGAACGTCGAAACCTCAGAAAGATTTTGTGGGACGCTTTGTAGGTGTTTACAGTTTGTGAAATTCACCATCCAAAATGAACAAGGAATTCATTAAAGAGATAAATGAAAAGAAATCCAATTGAGTCAGGTACTCTTATGTTGATTGCGAAGAAAAAGAATATCGCAGAATGATAGATAATATTTAATATTAGCAGGAATAGCGAGTTGTTAGTTGTTATAATAGAAGGCTATTTTTGGCGTTACGATCGATTTAGCAACAAAATATGATACACTTGTCTACGTTGATGTATATATTTTGAAACAGCTTGATTATGTTGTAAAATGTAGAAAGGGGGTGCACTAAATTGATGCAAAATAGGTTTGAAATCCACCGAAAATACTTGAGACTTGGAATATTTTATGCTATAACGTTCATTTGTTAGAATTTGTGGTTTAAAGTATTATATTTATGTATAATCTCAGATAGAGTTTTGAGTAATGTAGGACAATTATAGATTATTATGAAAAAACTCATAAAAACAGAATTGGCAAAGTGCAAATTAATTTTAGCTAAACATAATGTTGTGTTTAGGTTTTTTAGAGATATCAAGAATGTTATTGAAAATTATAAAATAAAAGAGCTTTGGAATTAAAAGTTATTTTAGAAGTGGAGGATGTAAAATGTCAAATGAAGTATTTAATATATTTTCATCGATTGGAATAGGATTAACTTTTTGTGTATCTACAGCAACAGTAATTGTTTCCGCAATATCGTTAATATGTTCAAATAAAGTTGCAAAACGGTCTGGATATTTAAGCACAATTACTGCTAGTCGTGACAAATGGTCGAATTATTTAAGAGAGACTTCCTCTCTGTATTTTACTCAGATTGCACGAATATGTGGCGGGCAAGAGGATAATTTAGTAGAGATTTATAATGAATTAATACGATATCATTTTGCAATAGTGATGCTTTTGTCTGATCAAGACAAAGAAATCCATAATAATATGAGTGCGGTTCGGAATATGGCTTTTGAGATTGTTGATCAAAAAAACATAATAAATCAGCAGTATATTAAGATGAATAATGCGTCCACTAATATCACAGAACCACATATAGAAAGTCAAGAGATAGTTGTTAAAGCACGACAGAAAATTTATGATTTGAGATATTTGATTTTAAATGACTATCAAGGAAAAATTTTTGATGGAATAAGAAAGTTACTTGAACTTGAATGGCAAAAGCAACAGTATGAAGTAACAGATATGTGGAAAAAATAGAACTTTTTATCTACTAACGGCGTTTTGGGCAATTAGATTAACAAGCTTTTGGGAAATGTCACGCTGTTAATAAATGCTATTTGGGGAATTTGCAATTTTATATTTATAATCGATGGCATAAGCATGAGAGCTGATGCCATCGATTATATATTCTGTTTAATGATTTTCATGATATGAGCATTAGTAAGCTTTGCTTATTGCCTTACTTAAAAATCTAATTTATGATAACAATAATTCGGCGGTACCGAACACAAAATACAATTTATTAAAAAGAGCTGAGTTCAATAAGATGAAAGTGTCTATTTTTTATTTGATAATTCATTTGTAGTAAGTGTCATTAGAAAACTATATACTTAACATATGAAAATCATATAAAGCAATAAATGAGCTCTTGACTACAACCCATTTGTGTAGTAAAATTAGATATATAGGAGGTAGTCATATTGAATACTTTGAAAATCATAAGGAAATTACTTGATGATAGAAATTGGTCAATGTATAAGTTATCGAAATTTTCAGGTGTTTCTCAATCTACTTTATCAAATATGTTTAGTCGTAATAATGATCCAAGCATTAGTACGCTTGAGCATATCTGTAAAGCATTTGGAATAACACTGTCTCAATTTTTTGCAAATGATGGGGAATTAGTTGTGCTTACAAAAGAACAATCTGTGATATTAGAAAAATGGTCAACATTATCTGATGAACAAAAAAGTTCACTTTTAAAGTTATCGAAATGAGAGGAGCTATATAATGCCTATATATACTAAGTGTCAAGTTTTTACTCCTTCTGAAAATGTAAAAAAGCTGTTGGATGTCGTGGGATATAAAGATAGTTTGTATGGGAAAAAAGTTGCTGAAAATTCTTGTGGTGATGGCAATATTTTAATAGAGATTGTGAATAGATATATTATAAATTGTTTAAAAGAAAATATGTCTACTGATGATATTAGAATTGGGTTGCAAAATGACATTTGGGCTGCTGAGATTGATATTGCACATATTGAGAACTGCAAAAAACGGTTGAATCATTTGGTTAAATCATACAATATACATGATGTTGATTGGAATATACTGGAGGGCGATTTCTTAAAAGAAAACATTGAGAATCAATTTGATTTTGTTATAGGTAATCCTCCATATGTTACCTATAAAGAACTTGAACTGCCTGACAGAAAATTTATTCGAGGAACTTATGAAACTTGTTCAATTGGTAAATTTGATTATTGTTACGCATTTATTGAGGCAAGCTTAAAATCGTTAAAAACCACGGGGAAATTGGCTTATTTAATTCCAACAAACATATTTAAAAATAGATTTGCACAAAATTTAAGAGAGTATTTTTTGCCTTATTTAACTGACATTTATGATTACAAAAATCAGAAATTGTTCTCGGGGAAATTGACGGCATCTGCTATAATTGTATGTGATAAAAGTAAAAGCAAATCATTTGTGAATTATCATAATTTAAGTGATAAAACTATCATTCAAATAAAAAAACATAAATTAAAAGACAAGTGGATATTTAAAAGAGCAGAGTATTCCGCAAAAGAAAAATTGGTTAGATTCGGAGATTTTTTTCATGCTGCTAGTAGTATTGCTACGTTATTGAATAAAGTATATATAATCAATGAGTATTCTGAATACGGTGATTATATAGCTGTTGGAAAATATAGATTGGAAAAAGGATTATTAAGAAAAGCAGTTAGTCCTCGATCTATAAATTTCCAAAAGGAAGAGATGGTGATTTTCCCTTACTATTATACAGAAAAAGGTTTACAAAAATATACTGCTATGCAATTTGAAAATCTATATCCACAAGCGGTAGTTTATCTTAATCATTATAGAGACGAGTTGAAAGAAAGGAAAAGCGACAATGGCATAAATTGGTTTGAATATGGCCGTTCCCAGGCTTTAACTCATTTAAATCAATCGAAACTTCTGATATCTACGTTAATTACCGGAAGTGTTAAAGTATATTTACTAGATAAGGATACTATTCCTACATCTGGGTTATATATTGTACCGCAAAAAAATCAACAAAAATTTAACCTTGGTAAAGCCAAAAGTGTTTTAGAAAGTGAATTGTTTTATTCATATGTTGAATCTATAGGCGTTATCTCAAATGGCAATTCTTATAGGATATCACCTAAAGATATAAACAACTTTTGTTTTCCAATAGATATGTTGAATAACTAAAAATAGGAGGAAGTTATATGGCTAAGATACCTTTCAATGTAGATGCTTATACAGCAAAACTTATTGGCCGAGAAAATGTATCAAAGCTTGAGGGAGCTATATTGGAATTGGTCAAAAATACATATGATGCCGATGCTTCTATATGTCTTCTTTATTATGAAAAAGAAACAAATACATTATACATTGCTGATAATGGTACTGGAATGACAGAGAACGTCATTTTAAAACATTGGATGACTATAGGAAGTTCCTCAAAAAAGATTAGTTTCAAAACTCAAAAGGGACGTATACAAACAGGTGCGAAAGGAATAGGTCGGTTTGCGTTGGACAGGATTGCAGATAATTGTAGCCTCTTGACAATATCCAAAGATGAGCATTTGTTATGGAATGTAGATTGGGATGTATTTTCATTTGGACAAAAAATTACAGATATAACGGCAGATTTAGATAAGAGTAATTTATCTTTTGTTGAATTTGTTGATGGAATTACAAATAAATCAGTAGTCAATTTGATAACGAAGGAATTTTCTAAAACAGGTTCATTGTTTAAATTAACAAACTTAAGAGATTGTTGGGATAAGTCGATTATAGACAGTATACGTTCTAATTTAAAAACATTAATTCCTCCCGAATTTAAGGATTTTTTTAATATTTATTTTTTTGAAAGTGATACATCAATTGATGAAGCTGCTTTATTGCAGGAAGGTGTTGATTTTTCATATGATTATCGAATTAAATTTGTTGCTGAAAGTAATGGCGATGTGACAATTACTATAAATCGTGATGAATTTGATTTTGGTGATAACTTTGATAAGATAACTACTGAAGCAGGTTTTGATGACAAAGAAAAGTGCTATTTTTCTGGAACACCAATAGTTATAGAAACTACATTTAATAGCGTTTTACGAAATAAGAAACCGGTCGATAATACAATTGGCGATTTTCAAGGAACACTATATTTTGCAAAACTTTCAGTTAATAAGGTTGATAGAGAAAAATTTTTCTATAAAGATATTACTGGTAGACCAGATATTAGAGATTCTTTTGGGGGAATAAGAATTTATAGAGATGGATTTAGAGTCAGACCATATGGTGATCCTAAATCGTCTTCCGTTGATTGGCTTATGTTGTCGGCAAGAAAAAATAAATCCCCGGCTGCTGTATCACATTCTACGGGGGCATGGCGTGTAAATGCTGATCAAATGCATGGTAGTATCTATATATCGCGTACAAATATTACACTTCCAGATCAAGCTAATAGACAAGGTATTGTCGAAACTGAAGAATTTAGAATACTTCAAGATTTTTTACGGAATATTATCAAATATTTTGAGCAGGATAGACAAGCAGTTTGTAGAAAACTTAATGCATATTTTGAAAAAATACATCCGACTGCTGAAATTGAAAAGGAACTTGATGAGAAAATAAAGAAGGATGTTCAAAATAGAGAACGTTCGAAACGAATAAACACTAACTACTCACCTGAGTTTATAGAAGTTAATAAAGTGTCTGCTTTGGTTGATAAGAAAGATTCTACAATCAAGCAGCTTGAGACAGAACTCCAAATGCTACGTGTTCTTGCAACTACAGGGATTGTTACAAACACATATATTCACGAAATCAAAGGAATTACTCATAAGTTGGGAATGAAAATAACAATGGCCAAAGAAGCTATTGAATTTGATAAAGATTTTGATGCTGCTTATAGTTATATTCTAGAGGCTAATGAATTTCGTAATTTCTTTACATCTTGGTTTAAGGTTACAGTAGAATCTGTAAGGCGTGATAAAAGAACAATGCGAATAACAGATATAAGCGAATTAATCTCAGAACTGATAACTAGTTGGAAATTGGCATTAGAACCTAAAAAGATTTTTATAAATTGCACTATTGAAAAAAATTTAAATCTAAGATGCTTTCCATATGAACTTGAAAGTATATTAAATAATCTTATTTCAAATAGTACGGCTTCTTATGATGCAACACGAATAAATAGAATGGAAATTGATATTGGAATAGAATCGACAGATACGGGAATAATGATTAGGTATTCTGATACAGGTGTAGGATTAATTAATCAATATAAGCAGAATCCTCGTTTAATTCTAGAACCTTTTGAAAGTGATAAACGCTCAGCAAATGGTGAAATAATAGGTACAGGAATGGGAATGTGGATAATCAATAGAATTGTTAACGATTATGGAGGTTATATTGATTTGTCCGAAAATATTAAACATGAATCTGGATTCTATGCCAAGATAACTCTTAATGCTAAACGATAGGAGATACGCTTATGTATAAAATTGGTTTTATAGATGATGATACAACGTTAATTGAGGATTATATGATAAGACTGAAACGTAAAGATATTAATTTGTTTTTTGTAGAGGGATGTATTACAAAAAATGATATTCTTAAGTGGATATTAAAAAATGAGATAAAGTGTATGTTGATTGATTATAAATTAACATCTATGTATGATTTTAATGGTACTGAATTAGTAGCATTTCTTAATAGTGAATTACCTGATTTACCTTGTATTATTCTTACGAATTATTGTGATCAAGGAATTCGTGAGAATCTTGTTATACAAAACTTATTTATCGAAAGAGAGAAGTTAGACGCTGATTATTCTTCACCAGAATTTGAAGAAATAACAAAGTGTTTAAAACAAGCAGTGGAAGTATTTGATAATAGGTTGAAGCTAAACGTAAATGAGTACGAAGTGCTAAAGGGAAAAAAAGACAACGGAACCATTTCTCAAGATGAAGAGGAACGCTTTATAGATATATTTAAAATATTGAGGGCTTATAATGTAGTAGATGATATTCCTTCTGAACTGTTATCTACTAATGCTAACAAGAAAATGTCTGATATTTTAGAGTCATTGGACAAGATTTTGAATCAGTCAAAGTAGGTGTATGATTTATGAGAGTGCATGGAGATCATGTTGTTAGGCGCAGAGATGTAATAAGCAAATCTGACTATAAAGATTATATACAAGAGTTACAGGAAGATTTTTGTGGTATTTGCGGATATTGCGGTAAATCGGAAATGGTTACCAAAAATGCTTTTGAGATAGATCATTTTACACCGAAATCTCTTGCTCCAGAACTAGAGCGAGAGTACAATAACCTAGTATATTCTTGTTACACTTGCAATAGAAAGAAATCTAACAAATGGCCAACAAATGATAAAACAATATGTAATGATGGTAAAATTGGCTTTGTTGATCCTGCTAGTAAAGATTATGATAAGCATTTAACTCGCCTAGAAGATGGAACGATAGAGGGTGTAACGGAATTAGGTAAATATATGTGTGATACAGTATTTAAATTTCAAATTCGTCCAATGAAAGAAATATGGCTATGCACCAAGATTTATGAGAGACAAAAACAACTTGAAGGAAAAATAGATCAAATGACATCAGAAGAAAGTAAGGAATACATAAAATTAAATATGGACTTGAAGGAATTAACATTACTGTTGTTTTCAAAAAAAGAATGATGTTTTAATAAAAAACGGTAAAAGAATAACATCATCTATTCCATAGTCACACCACATGATACTGCCATTCGTTCAGCCCTACGCTCACCAAAAAGACGGGAAGACTGCTTTCTTTGCTGATTATCGGATAATCGTAGAATTTCAAAATTAATTCACCGCCTGTGCTAAAATCGTTATATCTTAATAATATCATTCATTGACTTGTATGTCAATAAGCGTTATAATCTATTAAAACAAGAAAGGGTGATTTTTTTTGAGAACAGTAAAGGCACTCAACGATTTTTGGCGATTCACAAAGCTTCCCGCAGAAATGAATATATCGAAAGACAACGTTATCTCTCCCGAATATGAAGATGCGTCATGGCAGCCTGTTGTACTGCCGCATACATATAATTCTGAAGACGGTGCAGGCAGAATGGCAGTTGCAGACGGTGGGGACTACTACCGTGGAACTGTATGCTACCGCAGAAACCTTGCGCTGAGTTTTGAAGAATGCAGCGGAAAAGAACTCTATCTGGAATTTGAAGGCGCTAATACTGTTGCGGAAGTCTATATAAATGGCAGATTTGCAGGAGAGCACAGCGGAGGGTATTCTGCTTTCAGATTTGATATTACGGACTATATATACCCGTACAAAGACAATCTGATAGCTGTTATCGTATCGAATGCTCCAACCGATTATATTGCGCCGATAACCGACAATGGCGATTTCACGAAAATGGGCGGCTTGTACAGGGGTGTAAAGCTTATTGCAGTCGAGCCTGTTCATATTGCTCTGAAAGACAGCGGCTCCTGCGGAGTATATATAACCCCACGCAATATTTCAGAAACATCTGCGGATATAGGCATACTTGTCAAGCTGGATAAAGCTGAAACCGTAGAAGCTAAGGCTGTGATACTTGATCCGCATGGAAATCTTGAAACGGAACTTTTCGGCAGAGCGGACAAAGACAGGATAACGCTTTCGGGAAAAATCAATTGCCCGAAACTCTGGAACGGAGTAAACTCTCCCGCCCTTTATCGTGCGGAGATAACCTTATTCTGCAACGGGGAGCCTGTCGATAGCATTGAACAGGAATTCGGAATACGCTCGTACCACATAGACGCCGATAACGGCTTTTTTCTCAACGGCAAGCCATATCCGCTCCATGGTGTGAACTACCATCAGGACAGTTACGAATCCGGCTGGGCAATGACTGGCGCTCAGCGTGAGCGGGATTATCGCATCATTCGTGATATGGGCTGTACAGCTGTAAGAATGGCTCACTACCAGCATTGCGACCATGAGTATTCATTATGCGACAGGCTTGGTCTGTGCGTTTGGACGGAGATAGGCATAATCAATAAAATGTCTGCCGATGACAGCGATGCTCATGTTCTTTCAGACGGCTTTGGAGATAACGTAAAACAGCAGCTTCGTGAGCTTATCAGGCAGAATTACAATCATCCGTCAGTTATTGTCTGGGGATTGTCCAACGAACTTTATCAGATGACCGATGAAATATTCGGGCTTTACAGTGAGCTTTATGAAATTGCCTGTGAAGAGGACGATACAAGGCTGAAAACCTTTGCAGACAATCAGTTTTACGGCAGATTTCTGGAGCTTCCTGCTGATGTGGTCGGGTATAATCGTTATTTTGGCTGGTATAAGGAGGCGGGCAGTGCGGAGAATTTCGGCGAATGGCTTGACCTATACCATAATAAAAAGGAAAAACGCCTTGTCTGCCTTTCAGAATACGGCGGCGGTGGGGCAATTTCGCAGCACAAGGACAATGTAGATTGGGAAAGCGACATAGACCCTGTCGGAGTACGACATTATGAGAACTATCAGTCGCAGCTGCACGAGATATTGTGGAAACAATTCTCGGTTAGAAAGTACCTGTGGGCTGAATTTATATGGTGTATGTTCGATTTTGCGTCCTACGGGCGAACAGAGGGAGATACAAAGTCGCAGAACGACAAGGGACTTTGCACAAGGGAGCGTATTCCCAAGGACGTATATTTCTTTTACAGGTCCGTATGGAGCAGCGAAAAAACCGTTTATATAACTGAACGCAGGCATGAATTCAGGGCTTGTGATGTGCCTTTTGTAAAGGTTTATTCAAATGCGGACGCTGTGGAGCTATATATAAATGATGCTTCGCACGGCAGGATATCCCGGTGCGAACTTCCCGATGACGAGAGCACTGTTTTCGTGTGGGAAAATATAAAGATAAAACCCGGCACGAAAAACAAGATATGTGCTAAAGCATATTTCAGCGGCGGAACATCAAGGTCCGACTACGCATTATGGACAGGCATATAAACGTGTCAGTATGTTTTTATTCATCATAATAGAGGTCATATCAGGGAACTTCTTAAAAATAATCGAAACGGCATTGTTAAGGTAGGGCTTGCCAGAATTCCCAATACGCTTGGAATGCAGCTTGAAAATGCGGTTATATCTATAAGCCTTGCAAATTACTCGTTCATTCAGCCGATGATCCTTGTAACGCTTTTCGCAATAGGGCTGATCCGCAGAGAAAAGCGTTCACGTCCCAATTTGATCGGAAGTATTATCTGTATCGTGGGTATAGTGGCTTTTCAGTTGACGTAAATTTTAAATACTCTGTATCAAACTTACTTCTGAAAAGCTTTGATACTTATCACTCCAACTTTATATATTCTTAGTGGCTAAATTTCACAGTTCTGAACCACAGATTGAATTTTAATATATGCAGATGTTGCTGCAATGGGTTAAAAGTAGATGTTTATGGAAGTGGCACTAAGTGTATATACCGCCCACAGAACCGCAACTGCACGGACTTAAAACCGCACTCTGCCGCACTTAAAACCACACCTTTACCAATGCATTGACCGCACCTATTTGAGCCCTGTATAAATATTCATAGCAAACAAAAATGTGTGACTTGAATATAGGAGGTTCGGATATGACGAACTATCGAAAGATCTTATAGCTTTATTCGCAGGGGTATAGCCAAAGAAGCATTGAATCCTCTGTGAGAAGCTCTCATCAAACAGTAAGAGCGGTGATTGACTGAGCAGCGAAATTGAACGTCCCGGCAGCCGAAGAGAAGCATATCTTTCAGAAGAAAAAGAATTTATGCTGCCTTGGTGCCAATCTGCTTTGCGAGCTTTATTGCCTGCTTTTTAAACTCTTCATCATATTGTTTTCCTGTTCCCATTGATGACACACTCCTTTGTTTTTATTATACTTTGATTGTTTTGGATGTGTCAAGTTTTATTATACAGGATTAAATACAATATGATTAGGTATGTAGACAAAAATCTCAAATTTAAAGACGATGAATCAGACCCTGCAGGGATGGTGATCCCTTGCAGGGTCTGATTTTTTTTGATAGGGTGCGGAGGATTTGTCGGTTACGAGAAAACCTTTATTTGCAAGGACTTTTAACAAGCCATAACGGAGGGCAGAAAAGGATATCGTATCATTCACGCAACGGCTTCATCAAGGAAGGAAAAGTTGAACAATAAGAAAAGCAACCGCTTTGTACTTTGGGAAGATCATAGTACAGAGCGGTTGTTGTTTAAAAACTATGGCCGTAAGCCATTCTTCCTCTTAATTGCCATATAAACAATATTTCGGCATTTATTTTTGTCATCTTCACTTAATTCGGCATATGGCATCAAGTTTTTGTGTATCCTTTTCTTAGAATCTTTTATCTTTCCATTATCGGGAACACCTTGTTTCCAATAATTCAGATAATGAAAACGGCACCAACGTATATGTTCAAGCTCGGCAAGCTTTTCTGAATTTAATCTATCTGAAAGTTCTGTGATGACCTCATTAAAGTCCGCAGATGATATGTTAGAGTTCTTCAAGAAGCCCGAAAGTTCGTTCCAGTCCATTTTACCGCTATAGTTAACAGCATATTCTTCATTTAACTTTTTCGCTGTCTCTATCAATTTCTGTTTTCGGATATTATCATCAGTATAAATTTCACTATCAGCACCAAAACACTCAATATTATCAAGATCAAAATATTGGCTCAAGCTGCTTGAGTCATAGTAATAATATACTTTTCCGTAATGTGCGTTAAGAGCAAGTTCCTGCACCATTTCTGCAGTCACTTTATCAGCAGAAATAACTATATCTGCTTTTTTTATAACCTCCCAAGCACTTTCATTTAAAGAAGTATAATGCACCAGCTGATCGTTATTGAATGTTCTAAAATCCGAGTGCTTTATAAAAAAGTTTCCGCTTTTAGATATAATGTGATAAGTTACTTTTTGGTCTGTCGAGAACAAATTCAACTGCAATGCACAACTTAATATATGCTGTGCCAGAATACTATCGCCATATATAACTGTATCGAGTTCTTTTTTATTCAATTCCCACACTCTGATCTTTTTCCACAAAACTCTTGCGATAGAATTATTCACATCAAAAATAGTGATATTCCCCGATTCCTTGATAAGCCCTGATTCAAGCTCCCTTAATCCAAGAAAGACAGCCTTGTCCTTGAGCCTATCCTTATTTTTAGCATAGAAATCAAAGTTCTTTAGATCAGATGAGAACAATAGTATGTGAGATCTCGCTGCCGTTTTAAATTCATTTCCTGGGTATATAGCTTTTGTGCCTTTTTCAAATGAAATGTCAATATCCGTATCTGAATAAACGGCTACGCTATCCTTTGAAAAGCACTTTATTTTCCACACTAGTGAGTTCCATATCTTGCTGATTATTGATAATATCAATGTTGCAGATACGAGTGGTGCTGTCCACCTGGCAAGTTCTATATAGCCGTTATGACTGTCAAAAGTCATACTCATACTATATAGTGTTATGCTGCCATAAAGGGAATCTGATACATTTTCCCCAGCCACAATATAGCCAATAAAACCTATGACCAATGGCACCAAACATATTATCGGCAATATCTTTTTTATTACTTTCTCCATAAAATCTTCCTATAATCGATCAATGACGTTATCAGTACCAATATCAATACTGATAACGCCATAAGATCACTCTACATTTAATTACAAACGAGGACGTTTAGCTAATTCAGGGTAACTTACCAAATCAAAAGTACTCTGCGGTACTCCACAGATATTGAGCATTTTTTTGATCTGACCAATTTTATCTTTAAATCCGTAGCTCGTTCCTACATAATACGCCTCTCCGGCAACTTCAAATTTTTTGCACGCTCTGAAATATGTAGGATATGCACGCTTGGTGTCATTTGCATACTCTACGGTATCAGCTAAAGCAACTGAGGTCGCATCAGTCATTGCTTCTGCTTTTTGAGGGAATCTCTTTGTAAGCGCTTCAAAGACGTCATACATAAGCTTGCCCTGCTCCTTAGAACCTGCACGATACTCTTCACCGAATATTGTATACACATATTCATCTGTAACAGCAGTTGTCGAAGTGTTCTCTGCCGTCGTATGGACAGGCTCAGCATTCACCACTGGCTTAGGCTCTTCAGAACTGATATTATTTGAAGGCTTAGGAACAGTTTCGCCCTCCTTCAACAGAACAAATTCGTCGGGAGACTCACCGCATATTTTGAACATTTTCTTTATCTGGGTCAATTTATCACCCAAACTAAAGCTCGTTCCTACATAATAGTCCTTGCCAGCAACAGTAAATCTCTTCTTTGTTCTAAAATATACAGGCGGATTATCATTGCCATCGACCTTTTCAGCCTGTATAACAGAACTAAGCTCAGTCAACGCTTCTACTTTCTGAGGATATCTTTCTGTCAGCACTTCAAAAGCGTCAAACATCAACTGACCTTGCCCGCCAGAACCAGCATAATATTCCTTGCCGAAAATAGTATATCTGTATTCAGAAGGGCTCTTTTTCTTGGTCGGTCTGTTTACGGGTGCTGAGACCTCCTGTTTTGTTTCAGATGTATCTGGCTTTGCTGCCTGCGGCTTTTCTATCTGTGGCTTTTCAACTACAACTTTTTCTGCATTATTTACAGGATTTGATCTTGATTTATCACGATATATGCCATACTGGTCAAGTCTTATTGCCAAAGCCTTAGAAACTTCTTCTATATCACTACCATAGTCAGCTGCAAATCTGACTGCATTACAACCCGTTTTGACTACTTCACATATTTTATCAAGTATATCTCTTTGTTCTGAATTTTTTATATTTAAGATCTTTTTTCGATAAGCAGCTGCACTATTATTCTCATCTTCCCAAATATCTACGGCAATCGTTGCCTTTATTTGTTCAATATCCCTTATATTCTCCAATTCACTTCTGATAGTATCTTTTATCATAGAGTTCTCACTTCTGAAATACAAAGCAAGCCTACACTCACCTATCGAAAGTGCATCCATTGCAGCTTTTTTCCAATCATTTTCATTATACGGCAGGTTGGCTGTATCTATCCAAAGATTATAACCCATTTCATAAAGCCTTTTAAATATACGATGAACTATCGCCGAATCGTGATTATCGTGGGAATAGCTTATAAAAGCATATGGTTTTCCCGTATCACACGTCATTTTCTCGACCTGTTTTTTGTTTGCCTTAAGGTATTCAAGACCCTCCAATTCCTGTGCCATAATTATCCTCCTACTTCAATCTATAAATTCTAAGTCCGTCAAACATTTTGAGCATTGCAAGCATACACTCCATTGGGTCTGTATCCTTATCCTGCTCCTTTTTATCAAGTCTCTTATAATTGTTTTTAGCCTCTTGCAGCGATATCGTATATTCGTTTTCATTGTGATCTGGTACCATATCCATATGCTGTCTAAGAAAATCACGATCTTTCTTTTCTGGCGTTCCGTACACCCAGCCCATATCATAATGCTCCTGAAGCCATCTTTGGTGCTCAAGCACGCCTATGGTCACCATTTCATCTGCTGTAAAGCTTTCAACAAGCTCAAAATCAACAGGCTTGTCAGTATAGAAGCAGCCTATTGCATTCATATATTTGGCAAAAGCCTTCGCCTGATTAATGTTCGCAAGCTTGTATTCGAGTGAAAGCGACTTGAACGATTCCGAAAATTCTTTGATAATGTTCTCGTCCGACAAGAATTTTTCTTCCTGTCCTGCTGTCTTTGCTGCCTTCCAAGCAGCATTGTTCCAACGACCATTCAAGATCATCGCAAAATTATAAAGATTTATGAATCTGCTTTCAGACAAATAACTCGAATTGCCCTGATGTATATTCTGACACAGACCTGTATCAACAGAAAGACGTATTTCTGTAAGATCAACTATCCTCTCTATATCTGCTTGGAATGAGGATATGCCATTATGCTTTATAAACATACCCGAATATGCTTTCATTTTAGGCTCTTCCATGCCATTCGGGTCTTGGAGCCATTCAATGTATGAATCTTTAAAGGCATTTATCTTTGGTATTTCCTTTTCATCATAAAGATATGTTACCTTGACATTGTTATCAGAAAGATCAAAGCTGCAGCCCATCGGGTGAAGTTCTCTCTTGGAATTTCTGCCATATGCAGTTCTGTCCCAACATTGCAGCTCATCGCAAAGCATAAGCATATATGCAAGCGGATGCAGTTCAGCCTTAAAAGGCTTATTGCCTTCGCTCTTATAATGAGCAATACTGAATTTATAGAGACTGTTGTGCATAAGTATCGCTGTCAGAGCGTCAAGATATTCACTATTTATTGTCACGTCCAATTCTTCAAACAGCTTTTTGAAAAGCACAGTTGAACTGAAATAAGCGTGATCCATAAAATAATTGAATTTATCTGGATGACCGGCTTTTTGCTGAAGGCACTCAAGCATTTCCTGCTCTGTGAATCCATATACATCACCGATCTTATCAGCCAAAACTTTTGCAAACAATTCATCAGTCGATGTGATATTATCTGTGCCAAACATATCATTTAGTGCTTTTGTCGTCTTGTCGCTCAGCTTGGTGAATGTGCCTATCGCTTGGTAAGCCATAAATGGTCCTTCTGAACGCTTCTTACCGTGAACTTCAAAATAAGAAGCGGACTGCTCAAACGGCAGCTCAAATGGATATCCGATATCGTGGAAAAGGGACGTTGCTCCCCAATACTGCAAGTAATGACAAGCCGCAGCGTGTTCATCTTTAAGATCATAATACTTGTTATAAGTATCTCTATATATCTTATTTGTTTGATATATAGCCAGTCCGAGACAGAATACATATACAGAATGAGAGTAATGATCTCTATGTCTCATAAGAAGACTGCTTCCGTTGGCCTCAAATTCTGAAAGCAGTTCTATCATTCTTCTGGTTTTCTCATAGTCGCCGATAAACATATCAAGATAACAGAAATACACATTAAAAGCGTCATCTCTTTTACCGGTTTTCAAAAACTGTGATACTGCATTTTCAAGACACAGTCTGTCAATATCTTTCTCCATATTATATGGTATCTGACCATATTTAAGGCTTTTTCCCTCAAAATCAAGCTTGTCCGAGTCGATGTTGACCGCCTTAGACATATCGAACCTCAGACCCTGACAACTATCTCTGATAAAATCAAGGGCAGCTTTCTCAAAACTGTTAGCATCCAGACATATCTTCTTCACGGGATTTTTTAGCATAGTATAGCTCATATCAGTTCCTCCATATCATATTATTTTATTCAAAATGTAACGACTACCTTGTTGCACATATCACCGCTATGATAATAGGCAAGATGATGCAAGTGAATGTCGACCCCTGTCGACTTAATTTAAATAGAGCCAGTGAAACTATCGCTCCTATTATCGCACAAGCACCAACAGCTAATTTTTCTCCAAAAAGCCAATAAAGTGCAAGACCCCATACAAGCCAACCCGTGGCTGCAACGCCAAAACTCTGTCCTTGATTAAAAGCTTTCAAAGAGCTTTCTTTGCCAGCTTTCATACGTCTGTCACCTTTATTATTATCAAGACACCAATCATAAAATGACTTTCTGTATCCGTTATCAACAGCCGTGACATACTGACTTACATTGGTCTTGGTATTCAGCGGTTTTCCAACATTATCGACTCTATACTTACCCAACTCTCTGCGCTCATCTGAAGAAAGCTGAACATATTCCCCAGAGGCGATCCTGTACAGGATATTTACCTTATCTGTTTTCCTCATATTTTCTCTTCCCTTCTAATACTATAATTTTCTTGTAATAGATCACTTTTGATCTTTATCTATTTAGTAAAAGCAGCCCCACCTCTGCGGCGGATACAAAGCTGCCAACTGCAAAGAACACATTGTTTGCAGTTCCGTGAGCGTGAAAAAGATTCAAACTCACTCCACCCTTTAAAGGATACAACAGCCGCACCTTTCGCCTGTTAAAGATATCTGTCGCAAGATGTGACAGAAAACCGATAGTAAAATACGGCACGAATGGCACATACACAAGTCCGATAGCTATATCCAAAAGTACAAGCGCCAAAAACGAATGCATAAACGATCTGTGTGGTTGTTCTTTGCCAAAAGCACATACTGCCACAAATAAGATCACGCCTAAAACTATCCGCAATGTGCCGCTGTCATTTGCTACCTTATCCAAAAGCTTTATATTTGTGAAATACTCCAAAGCGATAGTGGCGATAACAACTAAGACCGTTAAACCAACAACTTTATCCGCCTCCTTATGTGACGCAGATGTACCAACATCAATATCGCTTATGAGTGCACCCACAGCACCAACTCCAGCAGCTGTGATAATACCAGCCACACTTTGAGGACGTGTCAGTGCCAAGTTTGCCGCAATGCCCACCATCATATGTGTTTTTCCAAGCAAGCTATCCACACCTTTCAATATGTTATCTATGATTTTTCTATTTGTATATCTTATATATCACATTTTCGGAGAATAAAAATCTTTTCTTTGGCCTTGTGGTTTTGTTGAATATAAGCTTAGTGCACTATATACAACATTACCATATGGCACAAGCAAATAATCATCCGTAAAGTATTTGAATGGTCTGAGCATTTTATTATACTGGTCGTCTCCATCAAAGGCTTTATACAAGCACATAGCATTTCCACAGCGATCAAAAGCAATAACGGTATTTTTTAACATATTGGTTATCTTTTTTTGTTGTTCTAAATCACAATGTTTCAAAGAATAACATATTTCATTAGAATGATTAAAATCATCAGTTAGTGATACAACATAATTTTTACCATTAAACGTCAATGTACTTCTATTCTGAAAAGTAAATTTATAATCGATAAATCTCGGATTTTGCCATATGTCAACTATCTCACCATATTTATTTATTCCTAATATCCTGCTCTTGCAGATATCTCCAGAAGTGTTTTCTGCATAGTAGATTATCTCATGTTCTGCATCAATAGCCACTACAGTATTTTTTTTCAAACCAGAATATACTTTATTTATCCTTGAAGATGTTTTAGTCTTAACATCATAAACGAAAACTGCCTTTTGTGCCGTTGTTTTCGTATAATATACTTCTTTATTTGTTATCGCTATAATATACTTGAGATCAGCAATCTTCTGCAAACTTTTATCCGAAAAATCATAATAATACATTTCATCAAGTCGAGGATTAAATGTCAGTAATCCGCCATCAACACCAATAGGACAAACAATTCTATATTTAAAATTTCTAGGCATATTAAATCGCTTGACCAATCGACCATCAAGATCCAGGCAAAGAATATCATCCTGCTCATTTATATAGATCTTATCGTTATAAATTCCAAAATAAATCTCAGAGCCAAAATCATAAATGTTTTCTGGCAAAGCAGGATCCATATTATCATTCCATATGTTGCTTATCACATATCCGTTTGTTATTTTATGCAAAAAGCGATGAACCACGATCTCCGGTCCTCCAGTCAATGGCTTTTTGCATATACAATATGGTGACTGCCTTGTATTGTTACCTCCTGCGAATTTTGCATCTTTTTTGAAATAATATAAGTAACCATTATGCTGAATTATTGTTGTGTGTACAAGATCTTTCTTTTCAGCCTTGTAAAACATATCAAAATCAGGAATATTTCCCAAATTGCTAGCAAAGCCATAACTGCCAAACATAGCAAACTTATTAAAAACAACTGTATTCTTAGGCTGCTTAAAATATCTAAGCATTATTTCAGCATCTTTTATACCTTTTCCTTTTGCCTGAGTAAATAGCTCAATAAGCTCATCTTCACGGCCAGTGCTATAATTATTCCTGTAAAACTGCATCCTCTCACATGCATAAGCATAAGTTGCCATTGCGTGACCTTTTTCATATGCTCCGTATAGATACTTCATTTTTTTGCTATAATCAGGCTTTAGTATACACGGAACTTCCTTCATAGGTACAAACCTGTGTGGATCTTCCTTGGAGATCTCACGAATCTTTTTAACTCCAATATATCCAGAACCATACCAAAGGCTCATATAATACATTGCGTTTGCGTATCCCAGCTCTGCATATTTTTCTAATTCTGTCAAAGGTATGGATGAAATATTGTTATAGTACACTATATCTCCATTTATTGAGAAATCCATCTTGAAGTACTTTTCTTTATGGTTCTGTGGCTCTCTGGCATTTATCAGAACTTTTTGTTTACTTTTGGGTAAGTTAAGAAAATAGTCCTCCAAACGTATGCTACCAAAAAAATCACAATTTTCTTTCGCATAAAGAGTATCATCTAAGTGCAGTTGGAGCAACTCGATGTAATCATCAATAACATCTTCCGGAGAAAGCTCAACGCTATCCTGATTCTCTGCAGGTTTTACAACTTTCTTTATTGTTTCAGTTACTTTCTCCACAGGCTGAGTATTATCTAAAATCATTTCAAAACTTAGCTTTTCCAGTTCACAAGTTTTCTCTATACCTTTCCATTTATCTTTTGTGGACAATCCTGTTTTTATATATACTGTCTTACCATTTATCTGACATTGTCTCGTTTTTCCTGTGTAAAGTGCCGCACGCTCAGCATCTGCTGTGAAGTGCGTTTCCTTTTTACCTACTATCCAAGGTGAAAGTGATATAAGTGCTATTATTACCTCTACATACAGTTTGGTGGGTGTATCCTCTGATATTTCTTTATTACAAACTTTCGCACTAAGTTTGTCCGGATACAATATAACGTTTGACATTTTTTCCTCCCATAAACTATGATTTTCTACATTTTTATTATTTGACCAATGCAAATATCCAAGTTAAATGTTTACGCATTTGTAAACAATCAACCAATATTATTATAACTTATTTTGAAGTTCGTGTTAATAGTTGCAGGAAAATGTCTATTTCAATTTCTGTAGTGCTACAATAGATATTGGATAAAAGTTTAGAAAAAAAGAGAGATAAGCAAAATGGTAGAAAGCAGTCTTTTTTTGTGGTATAATACTATGCACTGTTTTGTATGTGTCAAGTTTTATTATACAGGATTAACTTTATTTTTCGCCAATAAGTTTACGCTGCTTTATATGTTTTTACGAGAATTTGCAAAAAAATTAGGCAGCCGTTACCGACTACCTAAAGAACTTATTCTATTCTGCAATGACCTTGTATATGATAAATGCCCATAGTGCAAGAGAAATTATCATCACCATATAAAAATACCAGTGTTTTGTTTTGTGACGGAAAAATTCCATGCCCAGAAATCCTCCCGCAAAGCCGCCAAGCAGGCTCAGACCAAGGAGCGTTTTCTCAGGTATCCGCCATTTGTGTGCTCTTGCCTTGTGCTTATCTGCACCAAAAAGTATGAACGTCAAAAGGCTCATTGCGGAAAGATATATTATAATGTATTTCAGCATATCTTTGTCCTCATATAAACAAAGGGCGGAAAAGCTCCGCCCTTGTATTTTTGTTTTTTACTTGAAGTAAGCTACGCCGCTTTCAAATATCTTCTGATCCTTTTCACCAGGAACGTTCTTTGATACGCAGCAGCCCTTACGCTCTGAGTGACCCATTTTACCAAGAACACGTCCGTCAGGTGAGGTGATACCCTCGATAGCCTGGAATGATGTGTTAGGGTTGCAATGAATGTCAAATGTAGGTTCTCCGTCAAAGTCAACATACTGTGTAGCGATCTGTCCGTTTGCAGCAAGCTGTGCGATTTCCTCTGCTGTTGCAACGAAACGTCCCTCACCGTGTGAGATAGCCACGCTGTGGATATCGCCTACCTCACAGCCTGCAAGCCATGGTGACTTGTTGGAAGCGATCCTTGTGTTTACCATTTTAGACTGGTGTCTTGCAATGGTGTTGAATGTCAGTGTAGGGGAGTCATCTCTCATATCTCTTATCTCACCATATGGTACAAGACCAAGCTTGATAAGTGCCTGGAAGCCGTTGCAGATACCAAGCATAAGACCGTCACGATTTTTCAGCAGGTCATGGATAGCGTCTGTAAGTCTTGGGTTTCTCAGGAACGATACGATGAACTTGCCTGAGCCGTCAGGCTCGTCGCCACCGCTGAATCCGCCTGGGAGCATTACTATCTGTGACTCTTTTATCTTCTTCTCCATTGCGTCAACAGACTCCTTGATAGCCTGTTCTGTGAGGTTTCTTACAACGAAGATGTCAGCCTCAGCTCCTGCCTTTTCAAAGGCTCTTGCTGTATCGTATTCGCAGTTTGTGCCAGGGAATACAGGAATAAGCACCTTTGGCTTTGCCACCTTGATAGCAGGTGCAACTCTCTTGTCTGCCTTGTAGCTGTACTTTTCAGGCTTTTCAGCAGGCTCTTTCACATGAACAGGATATACAGGCTCAAGCTTGCCCTCCCAAAGTGTCTGGAGCTTGTCAAGGCTTATTGTGTAGTTGTCTGACTTTATCTCGTAGCTTTCTGTTGTTTCACCGATAACTCTCTCGTCAGTGTCAACGCCCTCTGCAAGCTCGATAACAAATGCGCCATAGCAAGCTCTGTAAAGCTCTTCTGCTGTGAGCTTGTCTGTGAACTTAAAGCCTATCTTGTTACCAAATGCCATTTTTGCAACAGCCTCAGATACACCGCCGTAGGATACAGCCCAGCATGAAAGCACCTTGCCCTCAGCGATAAGCTTTTCTACCTTTTCAAATACTGCCTTAAGTGAATCGAAGTTCACAAGCTTGTTGTCGTCATATTCAGGCTTGATAAGGATCACCTTAGAGCCGGCCTTCTTGAATTCCTGTGAAACTACCTTGTCTGCGTCTGTTACTGATACAGCGAATGAAACAAGTGTAGGTGGAACGTCTATTTCCTCGAATGTACCGGACATTGAGTCCTTACCGCCGATAGAACCGCATCCCAGCTCTATCTGTGCCTTGTATGCACCAAGGAGAGCAGACATAGGCTTGCCCCAACGCTCAGGATCATTCTGTGTTCTCTCGAAATACTCCTGAAATGTGAGCCAGCACTTCTCATATGTACCGCCTGTTGCGATGACCTTTGCGATAGACTCAACTACTGCACTCATTGCACCATGGTATGGGCTTACAGATGAAAGATATGGGTCATAGCCCCAGCCCATAATGGACGTTGTCTTTGTATTGCCGTGAAGAACAGGGAGCTTTGCAGCCATTGCCTGTGTAGGTGTGTTCTGATATTTACCGCCAAATGGCATAAGAACTGTGTTTGCACCGATAGTTGAGTCAAATCTCTCAATAAGGCCCTTCTGTGAGCAGATGTTGAGGTTTGATATCATAGATTCCCAGCGGTCAGCAGTGTCAGCATCGTTGCTCTCTGCTGCGAAAACAGGAGCAGGGATAGAAATATCTGTGTGCTTTTCAGCACCGTTTGAGTTAAGGAACTCTCTTGTAAGGTCAACGATAGTGTTGCCGCACCAGTTCATTTTAAGTCTTGGCTCAGCAGTTACTCTTGCCACCATTGTTGCTTCAAGGTTTTCCTTTGCAGCCTCAGCCATAAACTTTTCAAGGTCGCTCTTTGCGATAACAACAGCCATTCTCTCCTGTGACTCAGAGATAGCAAGCTCAGTGCCGTCAAGACCGTCATACTTCTTTGTAACAGCGTCAAGGTTGATAGAAAGTCCGTCAGCAAGCTCGCCGATAGCAACGGAAACTCCGCCTGCACCGAAGTCGTTACAACGCTTTATCATTGAAGTAACTTCAGGGTTTCTGAACAAACGCTGAAGCTTTCTTTCCTCAGGTGCGTTACCCTTCTGTACCTCAGCTCCGCAGTTTTCAAGTGAGTGGAGGTTGTGTGATTTTGAAGAGCCTGTTGCTCCGCCGCAGCCGTCACGTCCTGTTCTTCCGCCAAGGAGGATAACGATATCCTCAGGCTCAGGTCTTTCACGTCTTACGTTCTCAGCAGGAGCAGCACCGACTACAGCACCTATCTCCATTCTCTTCGCAACATAGCCCGGGTGATATATCTCGTGAACGTGACCGGTAGCAAGACCTATCTGGTTGCCGTATGAAGAATAACCGTTTGCCGCACCAACAACTATCTTTCTCTGTGGAAGCTTACCTGTGATAGTGTCCTCAACAGGAACCAGCGGATTGCCTGCGCCTGTTACTCTCATTGCCTGATATACATATGAACGTCCTGATAGAGGGTCTCTGATAGCGCCACCAAGACAAGTTGCCGCACCGCCGAAAGGCTCGATCTCTGTAGGGTGGTTGTGTGTTTCGTTTTTGAACATGAGCAACCAGTCCTCAGGATTGCCGTCAACGTCAACAGTTATCTTAACAGAGCAAGCGTTTATCTCCTCACTCTCGTCAAGGTCTTTGAGCAGACCAGCCTTTTTAAGCTGCTTTGCGCCGATACAAGCAAGATCCATAAGTGTAACAGGCTTGTCAGTTCTGCCTGCGTAAAGGTCTTTTCTTGTGTTGATATAGTCTGCAAAGGTAGCAGCTATGTAGTCTGAGTCGATAGAAACGTTATCGACGATAGTGGAGAATGTAGTATGACGGCAGTGATCAGACCAATATGTGTCTATCATTCTTATCTCAGTGATAGTAGGATTTCTCTTTTCAACGTTCTTGAAATAATCCTGACAGAACTTGATATCGTCAAAGTCCATTGCAAGACCCAAGTCTGTGAGCATGAATCTCAGGTCATCGTCTGTTGAATAGATAAAGCCCTCAACAGTCTTGACTGTGGTAGGGATAGTGTACTTGATATCGAGTGTATCGAAGCAATCAAGGGAAGCTTCTCTTGACTCAACAGGGTTTATCATATAGTGCTTGATCTGGTCAAGCTCTGCTTCTGTGAGTTTGCCAGAAACGATATAAATTCTCGCTGACTTGATAGTAGGTCTTTTTCCTCCAGTGAGAAGTGAGATACACTGTGCGCAGGAATCAGCTCTCTGATCAAACTGACCCGGCAGATACTCAACTGCAAAAACAAACTCGTCAGCTTTTACAGCAGGCAGGTGATCGTAAGTAACATCAACAGCAGGCTCAGAGAAAACGACTGGTGCTGCAAGGTCGAAATCCTCTCTTGAAAGACCCTCTGCGTCATAGCGGTTTATAACTCTCAGACCTGTAAGGTTTTCAAGTCCTAGAGCTGACTTTATTCCGCCGATAAGTGAATTTGCTTCAACTGCAAATTCAGGCTTTTTTTCTACATAAATACGGTAAACAGACATGGCTACATCTCCTTATAATAGTTACTTCTATTATACTACATTTTTCGCATATTTGTCAATAAAATTCTTATTATTCGGCAGGGCATATAATTATGTGTGAATAAGCGTTGGCTCACTTGTTGATTTTTTAGTTCATAAAAGCAGAAATACCGCACCATTACAGTGCGGTATCCCTAAAATATTAATCTGCAAACGGATTTTCTGTTGGATAAAGCATACCCTTTGGCTGATTGAAGCCTATGTCTGTCATGCCAAGATATGTCATAACACTGTGTAGTGCCTTTCCATAGTGACCAAAAGCAACAGCACCGTGGTGAGGATAGTTCTTCTGCACGAGAACGTGGCGGTAAAATCTGCCCATTTCGTTGATAGCGAAAATACCGATAGAGCCGAATGAACGTGTTGCAACAGGAAGAACTTCGCCCTCTGCAATATATCCTTTGAGCTGTGCGTCAGCCGTTGACTGGAAGCGGAAGAATGTTATATTTCCGTCAATGATATCGCCCTCAAGAGTACCTCTTGAAATATTAGGCTCGCTGTCTGGCTCAAGATTTCTCTTCATGATACGCTGGAACTTCATCTCAGGCTCTTTTACAAGGCATGAAGCTGTGTTTCCGCAGTGGAAGCCCATGAATGTATCCTTATGTGTGTAAGGGAACTTTCCTGCGATATCATCATTGTATATGTCCGCAGGAACAGTGTTGTTGATGTCAAGGAGCGTAACAGGCTTCTGTGATACACAAACGCCTATGTATTCGCTGACAGCACCGTAGATATCTACTTCGCAGGCAACAGGAATGCCTATCTTTGTAAGTCTTGAATTAACATAGCAAGGAACGAAGCCAAACTGCGTCTGGAATGCAGGCCAGCACTTGTTTGCAAATACAACATATTTCCTTGAGCCTTTGTGAGCTTCTGCCCAGTCAAGAAGAGTAAGCTCATACTGCGCAAGTCTTGGAAGGATGCCTGCCATTTTATTGCCCTTGCCAAGCTCTGCTTCCATGTCAGCCACAACAGCAGATATTCTCTCGTCGCCGGCATGGGCGTTGAATGACTCGAAAAGGTCAAGCTCTGAGTTTTCTTCTATCTCGATACCCATATTGTAGAGCTGTCTGATAGGTGCGTTGCAGGCAAGAAAGTCCTGTGGACGTGGTCCGAATGAAATTATCTTCAGATCCTTAAGACCGAGGATAGCCCTTGCAACTGGAACAAACTCGCTTATCATCTTTGCGCACTCGTCAGGTGTACCAACAGGGTACTCAGGGATATAAGCCTTGATGTTTCTCAGTGCAAGGTTATAGCTTGCGTTGAGCATTCCGCAGTAAGCGTCGCCTCTGTTGTCGATAAGTGCATCACCGCATGGTTCTTCAGCAGCCGCAACGAACATAACAGGACCGCCAAACTTCTTTGCTAGAAGTGTTTCTGAGGACTCAGGTCCGAAGTTTCCAAGATATACAACAAGTGCGTTACAGCCTGCTGTGTTTACCTCGTCAAGGGCTTTGAGCATATCATTCTCGTTCTCCACAACTGTAGGACATTCGTAGATATCGCCGTAAGCCTTTTTGTACTCCTGACAGACCTTGATACGTCTTGATTCTGAAAGCGACATAGGGAAGCAATCTCTTGAAACTGCAACGATGCCAAGTTTTACTTCTGGTATATTTTTCATGTTTTAACCTCCGATTTTCATTTATTTATGACTTTATTCTAGCATACCTTTGTGCTGTTTTCAATAGCTTTTTGTGCAAATTTTCGTGAAATTTAGTTAGCTGCCCAGCATGAAAAAGTGCGTTAGCCCAAGCCACTCTCTCACCCAATATGTGAACAGGTATCGTGGCTCGGTGTAGGCTGAATAAGCGGTGACATTCTCCACGCCCTGAGCCTTTGCGATAAGGCTTGCACGGTATTGATGAAAGCCGTCTGTGACGATAGTCATATCATGGCTCATGCCGAGTTCATCGAGTATCTTGAGAGAGTTTTGGATATTTTCGTAAGTTGAAGTGGACTTGTCCTCCATTATTATCCTGTCGCTGTCCATGCCTTTTTCAAGCAGATAGTTTTTCATTGCCAGGGCTTCACTTATTTTCTCATCATCACCCTTGCCACCTGAAACTATACAAAGCGTATCGGGATTGTCGTTCATAGCCGTAATTGCAGCGTCAAGTCGTCTGCGTAACATTCGTGAGGGTCGTTCGCCTTTTACCTGACAGCCAAGCACAACTATAACATTTGCTTTTTCAGGGCGGTTTTCCTGTGCTTTGTACATAAGTATGGAAAGAATACCCACATATATTATCCCAGCAAGTATCAATGTGCTTACAAAGATAAGCCCGAATTTACCTGCGCCATGTCCCCATATTTTTGATATAATACCGCAGAATTTTGTCCAGTTTGCCGTTATGATCATTAGCATCACCGAAACGATGATGCCAAGCAGGTTGCCCGAGCATATAACAGGTAACGGAACAAGAAACAGAAACAACAGCAAAGTTTCCAGTGCAAGCAATATTATTTTTACGCTCATTAGTTATCTCCTTGTCTTTTTTGTACTATTATAACATATAGCTCTTGTGATTACAAGGGCAAAAGAGAAAAGCGCTCCGCAGCAGCAGAACGCTTTTATAAGGAATGATCTAAGTTGAGATCAGATCACCAAATTTTTCGAGAAAATCACGCTTGTCGTCATATTTAGCTACCAGCGATACAGTTTTCTTTGTGCCAAGACCGAAAATACCCATAAGTGATTTTGGATTGAGTATTTTTGTTCCTGACTGCACCACCAGATCGTATTTGCAGCTTAAAGCCGCTTCATGCAAAGTCTTGATGTCATTAAGATCGTTTATCCTGATATAAGCTTTGATCATGTTCGTGATTATGCCCTTTGGCATATCCTCCTTTCGCAATAATAACCTCTAAAAAAGCTAAAAAGAACCGAAAATTTCTGAGATTTTCGTTTCTTTTTACATTGGCAACAGCAGTTCTATACTTATATGTCACATATCTTAATCCATATATAATTATATGCCCGTGTGAACAAATAGTAAACAGATATTGTGTAAAATATTATATACGAAGATATTAATATGAATTTTACTTATTTCGTATTAATTTATTGTATAAAATTTGGATCTGTCTCTTATACACATCCCGAGCCCACG